>Ga0116227_10014226_pt1 | contig 12192 bp, 13 predicted proteins | sample S1TSphgellanicum_FD_89693 | JGI IMG/M metagenome (GOLD analysis project Ga0116227, IMG submission 89693) | Host-associated microbial communities from peat moss isolated from Minnesota, USA - S1T2_Fb - Sphagnum magellanicum MG | ecosystem: Host-associated > Plants > Peat moss > Unclassified... | reverse complement strand
TCGGCCAGGGTCTGGTAGGTGTGGCCGCCAAAGAAGGCGCTGCGGACATAGGCCGCATGATCGGGCTCAAGCTGATCGAGACAATGGGTCAGGCGGTCCTGAGTCTGGTCCTGCTCCAGCGTGGCGTCGGCCAGGGGCGCATGGTCGGGGGTTTCGGCCACCAGGTCGATGGGGCGGGACAGGTGGGCTTTGCTGGCGCGCAGGCGATCAATCGCCCGGTTGCGGGCAAGCGTCGCCAGCCAGGTGATTGGGCTCACCCCCCGGGAGGCGTCGAACGCCCCCGCGCGGCGCCAAACTGTGACGTAAACGTCTTGCAAAACATCCTCGGCTTCAGCCCTGTCCTTCAAGATACGGAGGCAGACGCCGAATAGTTTCGCTGAGGTCTGGTCGTAGACGCGGCGAAGCGCCGCCTGATCTCCGCGCGCCACGCCCGCGAGCGCCGTGACCAGGGCTTGCCGCTCGGTCTCACCGTCCACGAAAATCCAACGCTCCACCTCGATCTTGGCCTTAGGCCGTCTGGAGTTATCTATACTGTCCGCAACCTTGGGCCAAGCGGCGGGGACGGCCCTATCCGCATCTTCGACGTTGAGGGGCGCGGTAAGCGGCCACTGAACGGGTTATAGCAGGCTATGCCCGTGCCTGCTGGCTATCGGACACGCGCTAAAACCTTGCATGGCTCATGCAATCTAAAGGTATATGGCGTGTGCCGTGATAAATATGATCAAGGTGTCGGCCGCCGAGTTTCAGCGCAACATCGGCCGGTATCAGGACGCGGCGCTGGTTCAGTCGGTCGCGGTGACGCGCAATGGACGCGAGCGCACCGTGATGATCTCGGTGGAGGAATATTACCGCCTGAAGCGGCGAGACCGGCAGGTGCTGGGGCTCGACGATTTCAGCGAGGCGGACCTTGCAGCGCTGGAGGCGACTCGGGCGCCTGAGACGTCCAAGGCCTTCGACGACGAAATCAAGTCGTAGACCGGCGTGGCGCTTCCTGATCCGGTTCCGGGTCTTGTTATACGATACAGCTACCTTTGGTCCGAGGAATTTGCACGGGGCCAGGAAGAGGGCGTCAAAGATCGCCCCCTCACCCTCGCGCCAACCCAAGCTGGATCACATCCGTCCGCCCCGTCCGGAAGCCGGCCTCGCAGTAGCCGAGGTAATAGCGCCAGAGGCGGTCGAAGCGGGCGTCGAAGCCTTGGGCTCGGATTTCAGGCAGGCGAGCGTGGTACTGTTTGGCCCAGGCGGCCAGGGTGTCGGCGTAGTCCTGGCCAAAGCGGCGGACGTCCCGCCAAGATAGGCCGGCGCGCTGCGTCTCTTGGCGCAGGCGCGCCTCGCTGGGCAAGAGGCCGCCGGGGAAGATGTGGAGCTGGATGAAGTCTGGCCTGGCGCGATAGCCGTCGAACAACTCGTCCTGGATGGTAATGATCTGCAATCCCGCCTGGCCGCCGGGCGCAAGCCGGTCATGCACCGTGTTGAAATAGGCCGGCCAATAGGCCTCGCCCACCGCCTCGAACATCTCGATTGAGGCGACGCGGTCGAACTGGCCCTCTACGTCGCGGTAGTCGCAAAAGGCTATTCTGACCTTTTCGCCCAGGCCCGCCGCCTGGATGCGGCTGGCGGCGTACTCATGCTGGGCTCGGGAGATGGTGATGGCGGTGACGTCGGCGTCGTACTCCCGCGCCGCGAACTCGGCGAACCCGCCCCAGCCGCAGCCGATTTCCAGCACGCTCTGGCCGCGCTTCAGGTCCATGGAGCGGGCCAACGCGGCGTGTTTGTTGCGTTGGGCGATGGCCAGGTCCTGTCCCGGCGCGGTGAACAGGGCCGAAGAATAGTTCAGGCCCGGATCGAGCCAGAGGCGGTAAAAGTCGTCGCCGAGGTCGTAATGGGCATGGATGTTGCGCCGCGACCCGGTCTTGCTGTTGCGGTTCAGAGCGTGGCTGACCGCATTGATCAGCCGGAACAGGGGATTGCCGCTCAACAGCCGACCGATGCGATCAAAATTGGCGCAAAACGCGTTCAGAAGCTGGGTCAGGTCCGGACTATCCCATTCGCCCGCGAGATAGCTTTCGGCGAAACCGACGTCGCCGGCGCCCAGCACGCGACCGACAAAGCGCGGGTCATGCACCTGAATCTGCGCCTCCAACCCGGGCTCGCCGCCCTCCAGGCGATGGGCCGCGCCGTCGGGACCGACCACGGTCAGCACCCCCACGTCCCAGCAGTTTCTAAGCGCCCTGACCAGGGCGTTGAACCCGGTCGCGCCGCGTCGGCGCACGCGGTGAGCCTGCGTCACCGTCTCGTCGATCAGTAAGCTCGCCATAATTTTAAGCCGCCCCCCGCATCACAATCGCTTTTGTAATCAAAACCCCGGCCGCCGAGGCGACGCCGCTGGCGATGGCGCCCCAGGCCAGATCGATCACTGTCACCTTCAGCGTCCATACCCGCATGACGGCGTAACAGGTCAGATCATAGGTCCCGTAGGCCAAGAGCCCGAGCAGGACGCCATTGATCAAGCCCGCCGTCCACCCCGCGGCCAAGGATGGTCGCACGGCGAAATAAATCAGGCCCGCAATGTACAGCAGGTAGAACGCCAGCGCCGGCGCCAGCCGCACCTTGTCGGTCAGCAGCACGCCAATATCTGGGCGATACAGCTTTGAACCGACCAGGGACAGGAACACGCCGTCCATCAGCACGAACACCACAGCCGTCGAAAAATAGGCGATTGGAAGCTTGAGCACGGCGGTCTCCTAAAGCTTGTAATCGTTACGCTTGTACGGGCTGAAGCCGGTAGTGACTAACCCCCCACTGCAAGCCGCCACTGTGGCCGAACAGGCCCGCCGTCGCCAGGAAGAACAGCCGCCACCGACGGCCCCACAGCTTGGCGTCGGCGCCATAGACATCGCGCAGCACGGTGCTGATTTCTCGCTCGTGGCGATCATAGTTGGCCAGCCAGTGTTCGGCCGTGCGGGCGTAGTGTTCGCCGCTCCAGCGCCAGTCGGCCTCCAGCTCGAACAGATCGGGGAAGGCGCGGATCAGGCCGTGGCTCGGCATCACGCCGCCGGTGAAGAAGTGCTGGGCGATCCAGTCGGTCGGATCGTCGACATTGAACCGATAGGGCGTGGTGCGATGGCTGAACACGTGGAGGAACAGCCGCCCGTCCGGCCGAAGCCAGCGCTGAGCCTTGGTCAGAAGCGCGCGCCAATTGGCCATGTGCTCGAACATCTCGACTGAGACGATCCGGTCAAACCGCTCGGGCGTATCAAACACATTCATGTCTGCGGTGACGACCCGCAGATTGGTCAAACCCAACGCCGCCGCGCGCCCTTCGATGAAGCGGCGCTGGGGGGCGGAATTGGAGACGCTGACGATGCTGGCGCCGGGATAGGTCTGCGCCATCCATAGGCTGAGCGAGCCCCAGCCGCAGCCCAGCTCCAAGATCTGCTGGCCATCGGCGAGGTCGGCGTGGGCGCAGGTCTCGGTCAGCGCCAGGATTTCGGCCTGTTCCAGGGTCTCTTTGCCCGTGGGATAGAGGCAGGAGGAGTATTTCAGGCGCGGGCCCAGCACCCGCTCGAAAAAGGCGGGGGGCAACTCGTAATGCTGGTCGTTGGCGGCCTGGACGTGCTCGGCGATAGGGTGGGCCGCCATGGCCTCGGCGAAGGCGACGTCAACATTATCCCCGGGGCTGCCGAGGTTGCGCAGAGCGCCGCTGACCAGAAGGTTCACGGCCGCTCGGCGGATAGAGTCGGGCAGGGGCGCCCCTTCGAAGGCGGTGATGACAGCGGCGACGGCGCTCATTTGGACTTCTCTGTGTCAAGGTGCGGAATCTGGGCGCTCAAGGCCCCATTGCGAGGTGTTAGGGCCTGCGCGGCGATCAGGGGCTTGGGCGGCCAAGGCCAAAAGACGCTGACCCTGGATTGATACAGCCGATAGGCGTCGCCTCGGGATTTGAGCATGGCGGCTTCCAACGGCGGTACGCCCGTACCGAACCTCAGCACGATGAACATCACAATCGGTGCGATCAAGGCGGCGAGGCTGAACGGATGGGTCAGCTCTATCGCGATCACCGGATAGGCCAGCCAGCCCAGCGCTTCGAACAGGTAGTTGGGATGGCGCGACCAGGCCCACAGGCCCGTGTCGCAGACCTTGCCCTTGGAGGCGGGATCGGCGCGGAACGCCTTCATCTGCTGGTCTGCGACGCCTTCGCCCAGGATCGAACCGATCAGGATCAGGGCGCCTATAATGTCGGCGATCCGCACCTCGGCATGGGGATTGCGCGCGGCGACCAGGATGGAGAGGCTAAGAATAGCCGTCACGGGCGCCTGGACGATCAGGAGGCCATACATGTTGCGCTGAAACTGCGCGCCCCATTCCCGCCGAAAGTCGGCGTAGCGCGCGTCTTCCGACCCCTTGGCGACCCTCACGGCGACATAGGTTCCAAGGCGCAGCGACCAGATGGCTACAAGGGCCGCCACAAGGATTTGGCGCCAGGTCGGCGCCGCCGCGCCGCCGAACGGAACCAGGCAGGCTAGGGCGCACGTCGCGCCAGTCCCGTAGGTCCAGAAAACGTCGCTCCAGCCGCCGTTGTTCACCCTCCGCTGAAACACCCAGCCGCTGGACATGACCAGAGCCATGGCGACCAGCACGCCCAGCGGCAGAAGGGCGAAGGGGACCGAACTCATGCCTGCGCCCCTATCTTCGCGGCGTGCTTCGAGACAGTCGCTCTGCGAGCGCCTTTCTCAGCATGACGAACCTTAGTGCAATCAATAACTTTCGTCATCCTGAGGAGCTCCGAAGGGGCGTCTCGAAGGATGCATTGCGTGTTATGCAGCGGCCGCGCCTGTGCAGAAGCCTGAGCCGTTTGGCGCCCACCCTTGCCGCCAACCTGTTCATCTATAAATGTTGTCATATCCTTCAGAACAGGCGCTAGGAAACGTAGCGGCGCCGCGACGACGCCGAGCACCAGGGCGTGGTTCAGACCGGAATAGGTCTTGGTCTCGACGGAGCCCCCGTGGGCGCGAATCTTGTCAGCCAGGCGCGTGGTGTTGCCGGGATCGACGACCTTGTCGCCGTCGTCGGTCGCCAGGAACAGAGGCGGCCCCTGACCATCCACATAATTGATCGGCTGGGTGGCGGGGCGGCTCTCGGGCGGCCCAAAGATCGTTTTTAGCTCGTCGGAGCGCAGCGGAAGGAAGTCGTAGGGGCCGGCCAGCCCGATCACGCCGCGCAGGTCTCGCCGCGGGTCCATGCCGACCGCGGCCAGCCAACGTCGATCCAAGCTCAGCATCACCGCGTTATAGGCGCCAGCAGAATGTCCCACCAGGAATAATTTATCTGCGTCGCCCCCGAACTCCGCCGCGTGGTCGCGCACCCAACGAACGGCCTTGGCGTTGTCCTCCAAGAAGGCTGGCCAGCGCACCTCGGGGTAAAGTCGGTAGTCGGGGATGAAGGTGACAAAGCCCTTGGACGCCAGAGCATCGCCGATGAAGGCGTAGTCGGCCTTGGCGCCCTGGTCCCATCCGCCGCCATAGATGAAGACGATGATCGGCGCCGATCCATTCGCCTGGCGCGGGCGATAGATGTCTAGTCCGCCCCGCGGCCCAGGCTGGTAGATCAGGTCGCGGGTGGTCACGACGCCGAACCGCGGCTCGACCGCGTTCAGCACGCCGACGGTAGAGCAGGCGCTTAACGATGCGGCGAGGGTGGCGAGGGGAAGAGCTTTGCGCGCTGCAGCCAGCGCGCGACGCCAGATGGCGACCGGCTCAGCGCGGCGTCTGTCGGTCTGAGGCTCATAGTCTTGAAACGTTTCAGCCGGCACGCGTCGCCTCTCCATCTCGCAGGGGATAGCTACGCAGCCGTCCCACCCCTGGATGAGTTCTGCATCTCACTTTATGTTCCCACCGTAACTCGCGGCAGCTTGGCGGGTGCGTCGGCCGCTTCGGGGAGAGTTTAAGTCATGAGTTTGCAACCGCTGAAGGTCGCTGTGATCGGGTCCGGCATCTCAGGCCTATCGTGCGCCTGGTTGTTGCAGGAACGTCATGACGTGACCGTCTATGAGGCGGATGGGCGGCTCGGCGGCCATTCTCATACGGTGGAGGCCCATGTGGCGGGGGCCCATGTGGCGGGCGCGAACACGGGTGCTGACGCCGTGCCCGTCGATACGGGCTTCATCGTCTATAACGAAGCCAACTATCCCAACCTCACCGCTCTGTTCCAACATCTGGGCGTTGCGACGCAGCATGCCGAGATGTCCTTCGGCGTTTCGCTGGATGGCGGTGAGCTGGAATATGGCAGCGCCCATCCGGGCGCCTTGCTGGCCCAGCCGGCGAACCTGCTGAAGCCGCGGTTCTGGGCCATGATCAAGGATCTAGTGCGCTTCTATCGCGAGGCGCCCCAGGCCTTGGCGGCGCTGGAGCGCGAGCCCCTGACGCTCGGCGAGCTATTGGACCGCGGCGGCTATGGCGAGGCTTTCCAGCACGATCACCTGTTGCCCCAGGTGGGGGCCATCTGGTCGACCTCGCCGGCCGGCGCGCGGGATTATCCAGCCGCCGCCCTGATCCGCTTCTTCACCAACCACGGCCTTCTCAACCTGACGACCCGGCCGCAGTGGCGCACCGTTACGGGCGGGTCGCGCTCCTATGTCGCCAAGCTCACGGCGCCCTTCGCCCATCGCATCCGCCGGGACGCGGGCGTGGTTCAGGTTCGACGCCTGATCGGTGGCGGCGTTGAGGTGCGCGACGTGAAGGGCGGCGTCGAGCGGTTCGACCGGGTGGTGATCGCGACCCACGCCGACCAGGCCTTGGCGATGCTGGATGCGCCGACGCCCCAGGAACAGACGATCCTGGGCGCCTTTCGCTACAGCTCCAATGTCGCCGTGCTGCACAGCGACCCCGCCCTGATGCCGCGCCGCCGCGCCGCTTGGTCTGGCTGGAACCACATTGGGCGGCGCGACCAGCCCGATGGCTTCTGCGTGACCTACTGGATGAACCTGCTCCAGACCCTGCCGCGCCGCCGTAATCTGTTCGTCACCTTAAACCCGCGCCAAACGCCCGACCCAGCCAAGGTGATCGGCAGCTATGCCTACGACCATCCCCTGTTCGATACGGCCGCGCTCAACGCCCAAAGGCGTCTTTGGTCGCTGCAGGGCGTGGGCGGGATCTGGTACTGCGGGGCCCATTTTGGCGCCGGCTTCCACGAAGACGGCCTGCAATCGGGCCTGGCCGCCGCCGAGCATTTGAGCGCAGATCAGGCCACGCCTGTGCGCCGTCCCTGGTCTGTCGCCGACGAATCCGGCCGTATCCATATTAGCGCGCCGTTCGAGCCGTCGGAGGGCTTGGCGGCGTGACCCAGCGCCCAAGCCGCGTCGCTTCCGGCCTCTACCTCGGCCAGGTGGGGCATAGCCGTACGCGGCCCGCCAAACATTCGCTGCGGTATGGCGTCTTCATGCTGTTGCTCGATCTGGATGAGGCGGAGGGACTGGCCAAGGCCTTGCGCTGGTTTTCCCTGGGCCGCTTCAACCTGACCAGCTTCAACGCTCGGGACTATGGCGACGGGTCTGACCTGCCCCTGCGGACTCAGGTGGAGCAGCGGCTGGACGAGGCGGGGCTCGGGATCGAGGGCGGTCCGATCCGGCTCCTCTGCCTGCCACGGGTGCTGGGCTATGTGTTCAATCCGATCAGCGTCTATTTCTGCTATCGGCCGGACGGGACGCTCCACGCCATCCTATATGAGGTCAGCTCAACCTTTGGCGAACGCCACAGCTATCTGATCCCGGCCGAGGCGGGTGCTGATGGCGACATCCGACAAAGCGTGGAAAAGCGCCTGCATGTCTCCCCCTTCATGGAGATGGACCTGCGCTACGCCTTCCGGGTGACGCCGCCTGAGGAGCGCGTGCGTATCGCTATCGAGGTGTCGGACGGGGAGGGGACGATCCTGAACGCCAGTTTCCTTGGCGGCCGCCGCGAGCTCACCGATGCGCAGCTGCTGCGGGCCTGGGCGACCCATCCACTCGTGACGCTAAAGGTCATCGCCGCCATCCACTGGGAGGCGGTCAAAATCCTGCTGAAGGGCGTTCGCTTGCGTAGCGGCGCGCCGGCGCCCCCCTATCCCGTGACGATTGGCGTGAGCGAGCGGCCTCAAGCGGTAAGGCGGTAATCCAGGTAGGAGCCGTCTTTCAGCCGCCCGCGAAGCGCCGCCCAGGCGCCGGACTCGTCGTACCAATCGATAATTTCGGTATCGCCGACCAGGGTGACCTTGGTGGTCTGAATGGAGCGTCCGTCGGAGAGGCGAAGGGCTTCACCCTCCTGGCGCGCGATCCGCTCCTTCAGCATGGCGCCGGTCTGGGGGTTGAACAGCGGGTTGCGCAGGGCGTGCTGATTCCAGTGGCTGAGCGGCAGGGCGTCGGCGGGGGCCGTGTGGGGCTGGCCGCGCGCCGTTTGAATCGTCACCCCCGACGCGCCGGAGACGGCGTGGATTTGGTCGCTCCGTCCGTTGGTCTCGGTATGGCTTTCGAGCGCGCTGAACTTTCCGCCTCGCCAGGTCTCATGGGACTGGAAGGTGTAGCGGAAGACCGGGATCGGGCCGAACTTGACCAGGAAGTCGACGTGGGTGCGCACCTTGAGATCGGATTCATCGCCCTCGATATCGACCGTATGGGCGCCGATCATCTGGTCGTTGCGCCAGACATCGAAGGCGATCCGCCGTTTCGACGGTCCCGGCGCCTGAGCCCAGGCGGGCGACATTGGCGGAAGAGCTAAGCCTGCCGCCATCAGGCCTCCCGCCATCAGGCTCCGTCGTGTAAGCGCTGCGCAGCCTCGCATCCGTCCTATCCAAGATCGCCAACTCAGGTCCTGAGCTACGATACGGGTCCGGTTTCGGATGCAGTCCTGCGGACAGCGCGTCAGCCCTCGATTTTACTTGAGCCCGCTCGTGGATACGCCCAGGTTGTTCACGATCCCGGTGGCGAGCGAATAGCACCAGCCATGTACCGTCAGGTCCGCGCCGTCGGCCCAAGCTTCCGTGACGAACGGGTCGGTTGCGACGTTCTCGACCTGGCGCAAGACGTTCAGTTCGCAGAGGCGGTCGTGGCGAGCGGCCTCGTCGGGCAGGGCGCCCAGCTCTTGGCTGTGGGTGCGCACCACTTCCCTGATGGGCGACAGCCAATGATCAATGAGGCCCAGGCGTTCGTTGCGCAAGGCTGACAGCACGCCGCCGCAGCCGTAGTGGCCGACCACAAGAATGTGCTTCACCTTAAGCTTCTGCACCGCGTACTGCAGCACGGACAGATAATTGGCGTCCTGGGGCGGGGCGAGATTGGCGACATTGCGATGAACGAACAGTTCACCTGGATCCAGGCCGACGATCTCATTGGCCGGCACGCGGCTGTCGGAGCAGCCGATCCATAGATAGGCTGGCGCCTGATGCTCCGCCAAGCGCTTGAAAAAGCTTGGATCTTTGGAGGTTTTGGTTTTCGCCCAGGTCTGGTTGTTGGCGATCAGCGCTTCAACGCTGAGGGCTTCGGAGGGCGGACGGCTTTGCATACGGCGTGGCTACTTTCGTTTACAGGCGGCTGCTTAAGCTGGAGCAGCGTTTTTTAATCGTCGATTTTGGGCCAAGACCCGGAGGCTCCAGGTATCGCAATAGGCTTAAGCCCGCATGAACACTTGGCATGGTGCGGTTGTCATTTTTCTGCAAGTCAAATAAGTATAATTGATATTAAGATGTCCTATAGCGTACGCCTTGGGTCGCTGTGGCTGTCGGCCCTCACGAAAGTCGGCAACATTTTTGCTGCCTGGAAATATTTCGATGCGACGCATCGGTTGCGTAACGTCGTGGCGAGGGGGAGGCTTAAAAGGCTTGGTGTCTGCCTGCGGCGGCGTGAGGTCATGCCGTAATGACTGACAGCGCCGCTGAAGATCGGATCGCGCTGGACGCCTGGTACGTGGTGGCCGCGGTGGACGATTTGCCGCTTGGCCATACGCGGATCGTCACCTTGCTCGGTGCGCAGGTCGAAGTAAGGCGCGGAGGCGATGGCGAGATTGTCGTCGCGCGGCAGACGAACGAGGGCGCCCTGCCGGTGCGGTTAAGGTTTGGCTATGTCTGGACGACGCTCGGCGCGCCTAAGGCGGATGTCTTCGCGATTGCGGAATATGACGAGCCCGACCGCCGCAATGTACACGCGGGCTCGGTCGGCGTGCGCACCTCGGCGCCCAGGGTGGTGGAGAACTTCCTGGACATGGGCCACCTGCCCATCGTCCATACCGATTATCTGGGCGTTGAGGCGCGGGCCGAAATACAACCCTATCGCGTCGAGGTGACCGCCGATCCCGATCAGATCCTGGCCACCCGCTGTCGTATCTTCCAGCCGATGTCGTCCCTGGCGGCTAACGAAGGCTTCGAGGTCGATTACACCTTCCGCGTGCCCCACCCCTATTGCGCAGTTCTTTACAAATCGAGCGCGGTGGATCTGGCCCGCAACGACGTGATCGCCATCTTCGTCCAGCCGGTGGATCAGGATCACAGCGTCGCCCACATGCTGGTGAGCGGTCTCGACCCGACCAATTCGGATCAGGGGATCCGCGCCTTCCAGCAGTTCATCTTCGGACAGGACCGACCGATCCTGGAGAACCAGATTCCGGCCCGTCTCCCGCTCGATCCTCGCGCGGAAATCCCCATCCGCGTAGATGCAACGTCCAGCGCCTATCGTCGCTGGCTGCGCGACAAGGGCGTGCGTTACGGGGTGCTGGCGTGACGAACGCGGCGCATGAGCGCTGGTTTTCCGTCATGCGGCTGGAGGAGCTGGTCCCGCGCCACGTGGCCCAGACCGCGCTATTCGATCAGGAGATCGCCCTGTGGCGGGCCGACGACGGCGGCGTCAACGCTTGGGAAAACCGTTGTCCCCACCGGGGCGTGCGCCTGTCAATCGGCCAGAACACAGGCGACGAGTTGCGCTGCCGTTATCACGGCTGGCGTTTTGCGAGCGGCGACGGCCGCTGCACCCACATACCGGCCGATCCCTCGCGCTCACCGCCGGCCGTCCTGCGGACGACACTGTATGACGTCGCGGTGGGGGCGGGCTTTGTTTGGGTCGCGCTGAGCCGGCCTGACCAGCCGCCGCCCAACCTCGCCGCCGGCGTTCCCTGGCTCACCCTGCGCAGCACGCCGGTCGAAGCGGGGGTAGAGCGGGTTCGCGCCACGCTCATGGATGTTATGAAGGCTGTCCCCCACGACGCCTACACCCTGACGTCCGAGGCGGAGCAGGTTCGGCTCACCCTGATGCTGCAACCGATGGGCGCCGCCCGCACCGCGATCCACGCGGCCCTAACGCCGGCGCCGGCCGACCGGCTGGCGGTCTTGCGCCATTACGCCGCCCGAATGGCTCGGGTCCGCGACGCTGCGGAGGTCCCATGACCGCGGCGGGCGCCCTCGCCCTTCACGCCCCCACCCTTCACGATGACGACCATGGTGAGGACAGCTATAAGGTCCGTCTGCTGCTGGCGTTTTTGCAGGTCCCCCACCGGCGTGCGCCTATGGACATCTATCCGGGCGAGGCGCATCGCAGCGACGCCTTTCTTGCGCTCAATCCGCTCGGCACGCGTCCGGTGCTCGTCGGCGAAGGCTTTGTGCTGCGCGACGCCCACGCCATTCTGCAATATCTGGCGGCCCAGCACGATCCTGCCGCCCTCTGGTCGCCGCGCGGGCCAGCCTTGGCGCTGGCGACTATGGCCATGTGGCTGGGCTTCGCCGCTGAGCTGACGACCGCCGTTTCGGCTGCGCGCCGTCATGACACCTTCTTGGAGGCGGACATCGACGCCGACGTCGCCCGCGCGCAGGCCCACCGCCTGCTGCGGGTCTTGGACGAGCACTTGTGGTTCGCCGAGCAGGAGGGGCGCGCGTGGCTCTGCCCGCAAGACCACCCCACCATCGCCGATATCGCCTGTTTCGCCCCGGCCGCCTTGTGTGAGGAGGGCGGCATGTCGCGGCTGACCTATCCGGCGATTCGCCGCTGGCTCGACCGCTTCAAACGCCTGCCGCGTTTTACGGCGATGGCGGGGGTGTGACCGTTGTGCGAGCTTCGAGGGCTGAGCAAGCTCGCGCCTCAGGATGACGAAAGTTATTGTAATTCAAAACCTTTCGTCATCCTGAGGAGCCCCCTCAAGGGGGCGTCTCGAAGGACGCAGACCCGCTCACCCGCCGCCC
>Ga0116227_10014223_pt1 | contig 12197 bp, 14 predicted proteins | sample S1TSphgellanicum_FD_89693 | JGI IMG/M metagenome (GOLD analysis project Ga0116227, IMG submission 89693) | Host-associated microbial communities from peat moss isolated from Minnesota, USA - S1T2_Fb - Sphagnum magellanicum MG | ecosystem: Host-associated > Plants > Peat moss > Unclassified... | reverse complement strand
TTTTTTAAAAAAAAAAAAAAAAAATATAGATTATGGTTGTTTTTGTAAAAAAAAAAAATAATATATAAAAATAGTGGCGGGGGGGGGGGGGGGGGGGGGGGGGGGGGGGATGTGGTTAATCATCCATAAGACAATTTAGCCAAACTTGGTTATTAAAAATATGAAAGGAAAAAAAAACCATCCTTATATTTGGCTATCTACTTGAACTATTCATAAAGATCTAGTGATTTTTTTAGATTTTTTTTCAAATATTGACTATTTTTTTTGCATCAATTGCAAAATTTTGCACCAAAAAAAAAGGTTGGTACCCTGAGAAAATTTGGCATGTAGAAAAGAATCAGAGATGAACCTATACATCATGTGGCTACTTGTTCTTGATGTTCTCTTATATCATAATTCTTAGCAATACATTTATGTGCTGCTTTGGATTCTTGTCCTACTCCATTAATATAAATACCAAGTAGAAATATTAACTAAAACAATTAAATTGCTGGAAATTTTCCTTACATTATTCCAAAACTACAATTTATTACATCATACAATTCATGGGGATCAGAATTAATTTATCAGGATTAAAAGAAAATGTTCAACCTTCATAAAAAATATGTCCATACATTCCATTCATAGAGTAGTCTTCTCACTCCCAGACAAGCCTCATTATTTCTACCCAACAAACAAGCCCCCACAAAGTCTCTTGTGACAAACTTACTTCTATACCAACATGCCCTCTTACAATTATAAGAAGTAGTTGTAACTACTTCATGTCATATCATTATGCAATTACGACAATTTGTCTATAATGTTGACATAATAAACTTAATTTACATGGACCTATCAACATATTACATTTTGACAATTCAAAAAATATTTGTTAAGATTTTGTCTAATATTTTTAATATTATTACTCTGCCGACATGCTTAAGTATTTCCCTCACATTATCTCCCTCCTAATGATGTAGTGTCCCCACACAACTGCATAAGTTCTAGCATTTTACAACTATCTTCCTACTTCACTATATATCCCTAACTCCTAGGACATCCTAATTTGGCATAAAATACTAACTATGCTAGAGTTAGAAAGTTGTCAATTTCATTGTCTGAAGACTAAATTCCTTCCTTGGTACATGTAATCCATTGCCTTTAAAGGTATTTGCCGATCTGATTGATCTTCACAGGGTGCGGTAGACATTGTTGGTAATGAATGATCTTACCAACACACAGTCGTTTGGATAGTTTTTCCACCAAGTGCCACGTCCTTAAGATAGTTGTTCGTGTAAATAATTTGTCGACTCCCAAATGTGCTTCTCGAGCAAAGTATTTAGTCAGTTTGTTCTTAGTAATCTTCCAAATGATAGAATCCATGGTGTGATCTGCAACATTGGTGAAACAAGCTAACTCCTAACGGTTACTCCTGACTTGTTCCCACTCTTCGAGTTGGTCCTTGGCTCTACTCCTGACTTGCTCCCACTTTTCGAGTTGGCCCTTGGCTTTACTCCCGACATGGTTTGGTACAGTTTCTATTCATGTCATAGCAAAAATGGGTTGGCTAAATGTAGAGGTTTGATGACCACGGTAGTAATTGTCATATGCAATCTTTAGTTTACAATAATGTCATAGAGCATAGAATCCTAAACACCCTATTTCAAATTCTAGGGCACTATATCCTCTAGGTTGATGGTACTGGATATAGCAACACACAATGTTATATGCTAGATACACTCTCCACTCCATATCATCTATTGCCCACATGGAAAGAAACTAGTCATCTATGATGTGTGTTCCCAACATAGGTGGTGCTACTCCTACCCGTAGACAAATTTGGAAACAATGCACCAAGTAATACATCTCAAGAGCAGGAATCACTCGCATAATGTATTCCATTTCTAACATCATGTGAAGCATATCATTATTCATATAAGGTTTAATACCTGCTCTTTCTACGAATGTAGGATGTTCCTCTTGGTGGCATAACTCCAAAAATAAGCTTCCTCACTCAAGTTTCTACTCCCTCTCCTCATGTACCAATTTCCGACCTCTAAAATCCCTTAGTTTGTTCATTAGATGTTCCCACCTAGTTTCTACATGTTTTTGCATTACTAGGTTCTTCCTTGATTACACTCTAATAATAAAGTTGTGACAATGGACTAGCCTCATCTTCATCAAATATATCCGCTATATTTACATCTGTAGGAATATATATCCCTTTTTCGATTGCTACAATTGATTTGCCTTCCTCCTTGACTTGCCTAACTTCTCCTTTTATGGTAGCATCATCTTCAATCTCTTCATCTAATGTTATTCGTTGATATGCCACATCCAAAACACTAACATAGTTTTTTATTTGTTCAAAGTGCCACCTCTTGAATTCAACTTCAGCCTTTTCTAGAACTTCCCTTAATTCAATAGGACCTTCTTCTATCAACTGATCATACAATTTTACCTTAGCTTGGTTTGCCACATCTATAACCTCCCAATCTATGTTGATTTGGAGTTAAAGCTTCTGCACTTCAATTTGAATCATTTGTACCTCCTTTTGAAGTTTGGTTGTTTTCACCATGAGTACCTCTCGATCTTGGCAAGCTTATTCAACTACCTCCTTCTAAAAGGCTAGCACACTTTCCTATTCTTGTATTGTCCTTTCCATTTCTTTTAATCTCTCATACACATTCCATTGCTTCACTCGGAGGGCTTGAATCTCCAAACTTTGTTGTCTTATTTTTTCCCTAAGCAAGAGCTCTTTTTACTCTTTTACAATTTTCCTCTCTGTACGAATGATATTTCATAATTCTTCTCCCTGATGATCTATTTCAAATTTATCACATTGTGTAACTCTAAATTCTTCTCCTCTGTTACTCTCAGTCTTTCAACTATTTCTTCTAACTTCTGTTATGTCTCTACTTTGGCTAACTCTCTCTATTTCAAATTTGCATCCAACTAATTATTTCTTCTTTTTAACTCAAAAAATTTCATTTTAAATTGTTGTCTCTCCTTGATTAGAGATTCATTATGAGTTGCGAATTCTAGTACCTTTTCTTCCATATGCTTCTAATGTTGTTCCAACTCTTGTTTCTATACTTGGTTTAGCAATTAACTCTCTATTTCTTCCAATTGTTTTGCCAAAACATCTTTCTTCCTTTGCAACTCTACAATTTGTGTTATCATAGCACAATTTATATTTCCAACTTTCAGGGCTATTTCCTTGAGTTGATCAACCATAGCTCACTTAGTTCCTCATCAACATTAATGTTACTCATCTCTCCCAATTGTTTTGTTTTGTTCGATATAACAACACTATTCCCTTCTGAGCCATGATGGAATTGACTTTCCTTTGCTTGATGTGGTAAGAGTTTTTGCTCACTTTATTGTGTAACTTTTTCTAGTCATTGCATATTCCTTTGATCGTTCTATTGCAAAAAATTTGATGGTTGCTATTCATGGATTCCTTTTTCCATATGTTACTACAAAACCTCCTTCTTTAGCAATGGATGGGATGGCTCCTTTTGTTGTTGTACCCATTTCCTTGCTGGTCGATTATCATCACCACATTGTCTTCCAACATTTGAGGTTTCTCCTCCACCATATAATCTTCAACCACTTCTTCATGTAACATCTCTATTTCAAAAGTTTGCTCTATATCAACATTGTTTAAATTCTGATCTTCTCCAATAGCTACTTCTATAACCTTGTTCACAACATTGGATGCTACAATAAGCTTATCATCATCCCCCTCTTGGCGTAATGATACTTTTATGATCACTTTGCTTGGAGTTGCTAATGAAGTTCCTTTCTTTTTCTTCCTATTCTCTAGCATAATGGCATTGACATCCACAATGATCTTCTCCTTCCGTTTTTGAAGTTTCTTTTTTTCTCCTATAGCACTCTCTTGTTCCCTAAAAAACAACTTCCGGTAGTAATATCCTATAATGGTCAAGGTGGGTCCAACTAGGGTGCTAGTCAACTTTTTAGCCTTACATTGAACTACTACCAATTCATTCTATAATTTCTAAGAAAACCATGTTGCCCAATTCGCTAATTCCTTCTTAACAATTAACATCATAGAAACTAAAGAACCAGGGGCAAAGTTATTGTCTTCACAAAATGTCAAGATCTTCGTCATTGTTTTTAATCTTCCGGCTCTTACCTTCCCATTTGCTTGGGCAGTCAGATACCCTAATTTGAAAACATAATGATCTTGATGTGTACCTACAAAATAAGTGGCATCAACACCATTGAACCCCTCTTATGAACCCCTCTTATGCTCATGCCATTAGTCCTTTGCAAAGTAATTTGAATACCTTCACTATGCCCTCCTCACTTATGTTGATTTGTTGTCCCTGTAACTTGACATATTGATCATCATAGTTGAAACTACAAATCAACTTTTTCACCAAAGGTTCGTTGATGTGAGTCCAGTCAAGTTTCTTCAATGATGCAAGACCCACCTTCTTAGCCCATGCTCCTTCCTGAGTGTTTAAGGCCCAAATATTAGCATGAATACATCCCAAGAGAGTAACCTTCCCTAACTCAGCCATAGTCAACAACTTCTCTACTAATTTGATCCTTTGTCGTTTAGTATTTAAAGAAGTCATGCAAACATCAGTTTCACATTCACGATTCATCTCTTCAACCTTAAAAACTTGCTCCTTATAGAAATCGAATTCCTAATTCCAAAAAATAACAATATAGCGCTAGTAAGGTGGTTTTGGCAATTCTTTATATATCCTTGCAAAGAGATAGTTGAACCCTAATTGTAATATTGCAATTTCAAAACAATGTTGCTTCCTTGGAATGTTAAGAACCAACCTTTTCTATTGTTTTCTTCTAAGGTACTCCTAGATTTGTAGTTAGGTCTCGTCATGTTTAGGAATTTGTTTTTCGCACTCCTGCTTGAAAATCTCTAAAAGTCTCCAGGTGGTAAAGTAATTTCTTTGCAACGTTGTTTATTCCTTCATTTTTTCCCTTTAAAGTAAAAGTTGAGTGCTCCTTTACTTTTGGCCTTTATAGGTACTGTTGCTTCAAGGCTATTGTCTCCACTATCACTCGATTCCTCTCCATTATCTTCTACATTACTTCCTCATTCACAAACAAACTTTTTGCCTACTTGATCCTATAGAATTAGATGCAACTTGTCCTCTTGCATACTCTTTAGATACTACTTTACCACCAAACTCGCCTATAGTGGGTTTGAACCAAATTGTATATGGCTCTACAAAGCTCTCAATTTTGTTTCGATTTTTTTGTGTAGAAATCTCTTTAGCTCGAGCGTTTCACTCACTCGCAAACTCATTATCTCTTCTAGAACATTTCTTCCACAAAAACTAATGATGCTTGATTTTTTTCAACTCTATTAACTTTTCAAGTTTCAATAAAGTTTGCAAAAGCCATATTGGTCATAGTTCATTTCATAGTGTTTTCAACATCCTAGTAATAGCCTTTCTGTTTTTCCTTGTGAGGTCTAGCTTATGTGGTTGTAATAAATTTTCTTTATAGCCTCTTTCTCTCAGGGCATAGTTGGTAAGGTATAATATATATTTTTTTAAAATTTGGTTTTGTAACTACTACTTTTTGTTTTTCTCTCATTATTTCTTGACTTCTTTTCCTCTACCCAAAAAATTCATCATCTATGATTTTAGGTATGGAATATGTCCATGGGAGTTTTTTAGGTTTGGGCACAAGCCTAAATGAATTTTTAGGTTTAGTAGTTGGAGATTTGTTCTAGTGGTACCTACTAAGATATCTTTCAACATAGACATTGATCGCCATAATGTCAACCATTACATTTTTGGAATGATATTCTTTTTAACTTGTTGATATTTTCTCTCTTTACCTCATCATCACCTAGAGTAGTTAATTCAACAGTGTTATTATTAAAAGCTTTACATCACAAATTTATAAGCTTCATGGGTTCATTTCTATGTAAAATTTATTGTTTCATGGGTTTGTGTTGTTTAAACACAAATGTCATGCATTATTTAAACACAAAAATTGTGTGCATGACTTTCGTGTGTAAACAACATGAATAAACATATAACATCCATGTCTAAACAATATGAACAAACATATAACATTCATGTTTAAACAATGCACATGACATCAATGTTCAAACAATACAATTAGATGAATGACATATGCCTCTATTCCATACAAACCTATGAAAAAGAAATTTTGCATGACTACTATTACCAAAACATGACCCATGAAGTTTGTGATGTATGTACTTTATAAACACCCTTCCAAAGGTAATTTAAATTTACCTCCTTTGATTTTAGTTGTTTTGGACATCCATAAATTAAATCACCTTCACAGATACTTTTGAGTTTCCCTTTGTCATCCCAATTTTCTTTCCTGAATAATTGTATATGATTAATATTTTCATCAACACGCCAATGTTCTTCATCCAATCGGACTAGATCTTCCATTCTTACATGGATGGCCCCACTTGATCAAGATCTTTTGTCAGTATATCCCTAATTCTTTTGGTGGGGACCATAAATTTAACAAGCATAATGGGTTGAGTGCCATAAACCAATTCAAATGGTGTAAACTATGTAATAACTTTATATGTTGTTCGATATGCCCATAGTGTTGTGAAAATCATAGCATCTGAATTGATACATTAACATCAACTAATTTAGCCAAAATCTTTCCCAAGGTTTTATTAATTGATTTAGCCTGTCTATTCCTTCGCGGATAATAGGTGGTTGACTTGTGATGTACAATCATAAGTTCCTCCACTAATATTTCAATGGTTTTATTAATGAAATGACTTCCTTGATCACTAACAAAGTGGGTGGGACATCCAAACCTAATTATAATGTTTTCATAAATGAATTTGGTTGTGCTTTTTGTTGTGTTATCGCTAAGAGCCTTAGCCTCTACCCATTTAATGGTGTAGTTAGTGGCTACAATGATATATTGGTTACCAATATTCTTAACTATGGGTTTGATAGGTCCCATAAAATTTAAACCCCATTTCATAAAAGGTTCAAATGCCATAACCGGTTTGAATGGTCCTTTGCCACTTCACCACATAAGTTCTAATCATTGATAGATGTCACATCTTTGGCACAAATTGACAACGTCTTTATGAATTGACGGCCACCAATAGCTTATTGACATAAGTTTTTTTACTATTATATTGCTACCATAATGACCTCCAACTGGCCCCTCATGGAATTCTTCCAAGATTTTAGAAGCTTCAATAGGTGTTAAACACTACCTCAACACTCCATTTGGTCCTAGTTTGTGCAAATGGCCATCATGTAATGTGTATGGTTTTGTTTTAATCACCCATTAGCTTCAATCTTCTTTGGGCATATTGTCGTCAAAATAGCCCTTCTTGAAATAATGAATTATTTGTCCATACCAATCAATTTCTATACCAAACAGTTGGGCATTCGATAATTGATCTTCAACTCCAATAGCTAATTCTCCATGATTAATTTTGGATAATGATCAAGTAAAAAATGCACCCGACTTGGCTTAAATATTACTTTGAAATCAAATTCTTGTAATAATAATAGCCATTTAGCAGTTTGGCTAGTGACTATTGGTTTATTAACCAAATATAACAAAGTTTGATGATCCACAAAAAATCTGAAACTATTTCCCAAAAGATAATGTATGAGTTTTTTCACAACAAAAATCATTGCTAATATTTCTTTTTCAGTAGTTGTATAGTTCCTTTTTGCACTATTCATTAATCTACTGGCATAGTAAATTGGTCTATCAATAGTCTTAATTGGGTTTTTGACTTAACATGGCTCCAAGTGCAAAATTTGATGCATTTGTATGCACATGGAATTCCTATTTCAAGTCGGGTATAATAGTACAAGTAGGCATGTCATAGATGCCTTCATCCATTCCCAAGACTTGGCACATGTTTCTATCCACACAAAAATTTCATCCTTCTTTAATAATTTGCACATTGGTGCTGCCTTACTTGCGAAGTCTTGGAAATAGTGTCAATAAACCAATTGTTCCTAGGAATCATTTTATTTCTATTGGATTAGTAGGTGTTTGCATAGTGGTAATTATTGTAATCTTATGTGGATCTACTAACAAACCATCATGAAATACTACGTGTCCAAGCAATGTTCCCGAATTTGCACAAAATGCACATTTTTCAAGATTAAAGGTAATCCCATTTAACCTATGTTCTTCAAGGGATTTTTATAATTGTTCTAGATGATCTTTCTTTTTTCCATATATACTAAAATCATCTAAAAACACTTGCATAAATTTGTTTAAATAAGGTTTAAACATTTTTATAACTACTTTTTGGAAAATAACAAGAGCATTACATAACCCAAACGGCATAACATTGTAGGCATAAGCACCCCATTCTAAGATGAATGTTGTTTTGTCTTTGTCTTCTTTAGCCATTTTAACCTGGTTATAATTGTTATAACCATCCATAAAAAAGAACATCTTATGTCCAACTACAAAATCTAGGACAAAATCCAAAAAGGGTAAAGGAAATGGATCCTTTTTGGTTTGGGCATTCAATTTGCAATAATCCACACATATTCATAACTTCCCATTTTATTTAGGTACAATTACTAAAGGAAATAACCATTGTGTAATTTCAGTGGGATAGATAAATCCGGCATCAAGTAGTTTGTCTAGGTTTTCTCTCACTTTTAATGTGTAATTTGGGTTCATTCTATATTATCTTTTCTTAATTGGTTGGGCATTAGCCACTAACTCAATTTTGTGTTCACAAATTTTCCTAAGTATTCCCTTCAAATATTTGTAACTCCAAGCAAAGACATCATGCTAATTAACTAATAATTTTTTGGTTTATGCTTGAAAGATATTCGTAAAACTACATTAATAAGTACCTCCTAAGGATTTCCTTCACTTCCTAAGTTTAGTCTTTTCAACTCAATTGTGACTGTCCATCTTATAATTTTTTAATTTTTAATTATCACATTGATAACTTCATCCAGTATCAAGACTTTTCTAGGTTGATGTTGATAAAAATAAACTAGATATTCTGGTTTTTCTTTTGGCTGAAGCATGCCATAATTAATCTCATTAAAAAACTATAACACTTCTAGTGTCATTTCTCCTATGGGCCACAACTAAGGCACTGTATTATAGAGTTGTTCTTCCTCTTCATTTGACAATCCTTCTTCCTAACCATAACCATCATCAACATATTTTTGTCTCTTTGATGGTTTTATAACAATTTTCTTGATTGTACTCACAATCATTGTCTTTTTTCCCATAGTGATGGTAAGGGTACTGTCACCCCAATTATGATTTGCCTTTGCCTATTTCAACAAAGGCCTTCCCAAAAGCATTGAATATTTTTTTGTTCCATTTTCCATGTTCAACATTGTAATAGAGATTTCGTACTCACATCTAGCCAAATCAATTTTCAAATTCCTTATTAATCCAATTGGCTACACCTTTCTCCGGTTGTCCATCCTTACTACAAAAGGAGCTAGCTTGGGTCTTCTCAATCCAAGCTTCTTCCTCAAACTCTTAGAAATAATATTCACATTGGATCTATCATCGAGTAATACATCTCTAATTCCAAATTTCCCAACATGAATTTGAACAATCAATATGGCTTCATCAAAATCCTTTATTTTAGTTGCTATGACTTTACAAACATTAGCAATCTGGGCTTCTTCCATTTTCAATAATGACTTTGTCATAATTTCTTTTAATTGAGGACAAATCTCTAATAATTGTCCTAATTTCACTTCTATCTTTGAATTCATCACAAATTTTGGTAATTCACCACTTTCTTTCTCCATTTGATTAATAGTGATTTTTTGTGGCAACACATTTTGTTTTGCCACTAGCCTTCTTTTTAGACAAGTCGATTCTTCCTTGTCTAAGGTCAAACCCATCCATCCTCTTCACTAACAATTGGCTTATTGGTACTCACTGTCAATTTGCCACTAACACCCGTCAACTCACTCTTCCTTTTTAATAAATTCAATTCCTTTAATGACAAATATATGTGTGTAAACATGTCAATTCTTGTTGACTTGACATGTACATCACCTTCCTTGGTCACTTCAACTAACCTCTTATTATTTTTCATCAAGTCAATTTGATGCATCAATTGAGTAATTCCTCTCTATTCAACCCTTTTAGTTGAGTAATTGACTTGGTTGGTTCCAAATCAAACGAAACATCCCTACACATTTATAGTGGTTTGTCTTCCACTTTTTGTATTATTTGTAGTTCATTAATTACATCCTTGTGAAGCAATTTCTCCTTCTCCCATTTGATTCAATGTCTTTTGGTGGGGTTAATTTCTCTCTTTGGAAGTTTTTTCGCATGCATATCAACCTCTAACATCCTCACTTTCTGTCCTCTTGTGGTCACACAAACATTCACTATTGGTTGGTCCCAATTAACCATGGCCACATTTACTCCAACTTTCAATTTGGAATTCTTCTCTTCTTCAATAATTTTCTTCCATACAAGACAACCATTCATGACATGGCCTTCCTTTCGACAATAGAAACATCACATAACATTTTGACAAAATATATTGTTTTGATTATAAGCTTGCTAATTATATCAGTTATTCCAATTTGACTAGTTATTATTTTGTCAATTACAACCATTTGGTCTTATATTATATTGTTGATCATTGTATTGATTTTGATTATTTGGTGCATTATAAATTTATAATTGTTTTTGTTCTTGTGCCTCTTGTACTTCTATTTATACTACATGTACTAGTATAAGCTTTCTCAAAGGACGACTTCCACTCACAACCTTACTAGGACATTGATCTATATTATGGTCATTTGCTCTGCAAATTCTACAAAATTTCATTAACAATTTTCATTCTTTTGTGAAATGGCCTTCATTAAAACAATTTTGACAATACACTCCTCTTCTTACTGTGTCAAAATCTATTTTTTTAGATTTCTTTTTAATCTTTTTTTCATGATGCTCATCTTCTTGTCAAAGTCATCATATTCATCACTATTAGAATCATTTTGACGATATTTCGCCATATTTTTCCATCTCATGGGTAGTTTTTCTTCTACTATAATTACATATTCAACTATTTCTGCTAGTATTTTTCTACACATACTCCTTCCGTGACCTTCTTGAAAAGCTTCTCTCAAATAGATATCATTTGGTTGTTGAAGAATTAGCAGCACATAGTCAGAGGAATCTATCGTAATAGTCCTCCACTGGTTCATATTTCTTTTGTTTCATGTATCATAAAATGGCAACTACTTGCCCTTCAATTTTGATCTCACTAAATCAGGTTATAAAAGCATGTTGCACTTCCACCCATGTCACTACTAGAAAAGTTGTTTCATACCTTCCAAACTAGTTGGCGATTCTTCCAATCAAAGAATTTGGAAAATATTGTAATTTGTGGTTGTTAATATTTTTTGCCATTAGTCACACACACTTTAGTCAATTGTCGAAAGTGTAAAACTGGACCTTCATTATCGTGATATTTAGGTAGTTATATGCGCAAGGCATTTGCAAGAGGTATTGCCATAACATGTGGAAGATTTTTTAGTGGTGTGATAGTTAGTGGTGGATTTAGAGGATTCCAATCTTGATGCATTCGGGGCTCTAAAAGAATAATTTGAATAATTATTTTCCAAAAGCCTCGTCAGTTGCATTGCTACTACTAACTTTGTCGCAACCCTAGCTTTGGGCTCGCGACTAAGGCAAAAAGGGGTTACAAGGTTGCGGGCCAAGAGGAAGCCCGAGAGCCAAGGCAAGAGGAAGCCCGAAAGTGAAAGCAAAAAGAAGCTTGGGAGCCACATCACACTTTCGGGAGTGTAAGAAGTGTGAGGGAGTGAACCCTAGCACTCCCAAGACAACTTCCACTTTGGGAGATGGACGCACTCCCAACTCCTTGAAGGACTCTAATGTGAGTCCAAGTAGAACATCGAAAGAGGGAGGAGTTGGAGCACGCTCCTTAGTTCATAACACTTTGAGGGATAGAGGGGCGTGTTGGAGCTCCGAGATGGGACTAGGAAGAGTTGACAAGCTTCACTCACTCACACAAGCCTGCACATAACCCACACAAAGTGGTTAGTGCATAGTTGGAGCACATTTGGTGCTAGGACGAGCCACGGGCAACATGGACACACTAGACTCACCACGGCCCGGACTTGGGGGAAGCCACCACCTTCCCCCTTATAGTATACTCTGTGGCTGGCCACGGAGGTTACATCCAAATGGCTTTT
>Ga0116227_10014222_pt1 | contig 12197 bp, 9 predicted proteins | sample S1TSphgellanicum_FD_89693 | JGI IMG/M metagenome (GOLD analysis project Ga0116227, IMG submission 89693) | Host-associated microbial communities from peat moss isolated from Minnesota, USA - S1T2_Fb - Sphagnum magellanicum MG | ecosystem: Host-associated > Plants > Peat moss > Unclassified... | reverse complement strand
TATCCATTCACAACCACATACGATTATATGTCAACTTTCCGTCTATTTGCAAGAGGTGGCAAACATCATACATCGATGAGTTTGGTACCTACTTCTTTAGCTATTTTATGATTAAACCATGTCTAAATTTATGAACAAAACCCCACCAAGAGGTGACAAATATCAGATGCATAGATGAGGTTGGTACCTATGTTGGGCTGGTATCACGGCTTTGTGATACCGGATTGGTACTGGTATAGAGGGTTCTCCAAAATTTTGATACCATATGCATAATGCTATCAAAGCATTTCAAATATGGTATATATGGTATGATATATAATTAAAAGATATTGAATGTGTATGCAATGGCATCAACACATATTTTGTGAACTTTGATATGAGCAGGTATATATAATAACTCTGGTATCGATAATGCTCCCATTGACGATGCGCTTTGGACATGATCAGACCTTGAATGCTGACATGTCTTCACTTGCACATTGAAGGAGAAGCATGGCTGCTGGCTTGCAGCAAAGGTGTTTCAAATATTTAAGTACCTATGCATATCAGAGGAGGATGAATACCTGGTATCGAGTATTAGAATGGTATAATATTTTTTTGATACCAGACTGGTATGGTATTCTCCAATTTTTTTGGAATTTGATAGCAGGGGTATAATGGTATCAGAGGGAATATCTGAACATTTGATACCAGGCTGGTATGCTATTTCATACCATTACTGATACCTGCCTACACTGGTTGGTAGTGGATCCCTGCTTCTTTAGCTATTTCATGATGAAACCAGCCTTGTCTGAATTTATTAACCAAAAAGCCCCCCAATCCAGAGAGGATTCAGCTACCTTTTAAGTTTTTTTACCAAGCTACTATAAGAGATCAATGAGAGCAGTCAAGCTACAGGGTGTGGCTGTCCTGCTCAGGCGCAGTGAGTGAATGCCATGTCAACAAATTTTATCAAAACCCTATGAACAATGATACTTGCCAAGGAGAAGCAGGCTCTGAAATGAAGTCTAGTTTATATGTTGTACACACCCATCATTCTCAAACATGCTATGAGGAGGAATATGTCTTAGAATGCGATAGCAGAAGTTATGGCTGTTCCATGATTTCCAGACTTTTGTGAATGAATCTTGACACACAAGATACATGCAACATAAAACAAATTCCGTCCCCAGATCGACATACAAGATATGTGCAACACAAAACAAGTTCCATCCCCAGTATGTTCCATTTGACACACACACATATATAACTGTACAATAATCTACCGAATGCTACCATCACAAGTCAGAATTCCATCCCAACATCAATTGGGTGAGACTCTTTACAAAACCCCCACTTGAGGAAGCATTGAACCAATCCTCTGGACTCCTAGTACACCAAGTTGTAACCAGTGATGGTCTGCTACTGATTTGTAAACATATCAGCCTGGTCCTCCTGGTATTGATACTTTAAAAAAATTCCACACTAATCCTGCTATTGGTCACTTTTAAAAACTTTCCTACTGGGTGGCAGGTATGAAGCAGGTATGTACCTGATATTGAAAAGTTGATATAAAACTTACGCAAAGTGACACTCATATACCTACCTATCTACCCATATACCCCTACGCACCTACCAACGTCCTACACACCACACAAGCATGAGGAAATGTTTATTAAACTAGATGCGAGTATTGCAATCCATGTGGCGCAATTAAAGGACAAAATTCGATGAAAGTATTGCATTTCATCATGTAAATGATTATGTCATCCTTCTACTTTCATACTTACTAGTCACCCTAAGTAGGTACCTACCGGACACCACATAACCCTACCTACTTGCCTGGTATCAGTATGACCAACCCCCCATTTGCCCATCGCGATGTTCAAATAAAAAAATGCAGGTATTGCATTTCCTTTGGATTGTTCACACAAGCCACCTATAATGCCCATATGAAAATAATTGCAGCTATCGAATACAAGTATTTCTTGCATCAAATAATAGCCATCATTTCCCTTTCATATTTATTAGCCACCCAAGTAAGTACCTACCACACATTGCCCGATCATACTTACTTGCCTGGTCATTAGTATGACCAACCCCGCCATTTGCCCATCGTGATGTTCAAATGGAAAAAATGCAAGTACTACATTTCCTTGGGATTTGTTCACACAAGCCACTGGTAATGCCCAGATGAAGATAATTATAGCTACTCGGATATGGCTATTGCTTGGATCAAACAATAGCCGTCATTTCATTTTCATACCTACTGGTCACCTAGGTAGGTAGCTACCAAACAGCACCCAACCATACCTACTTGCTTAGTCATTAATACAACTAACGCCCACATTTTCCCATTGTGATGTTCAAATGAAAAAAATGCAGGTATTTCATTTCCCTTGGATTTTGTTCACACAAGCCACTTGTAACGCCCAGATGAAAATAATTGCACCAACTTGAATAAAGGTGTTGTGTTAAGGGAGTATTCTATTGAAGGCATGGACAATTGTGGGATTTCATTTAACCAATGTTCCATTTGAATGCAAAAAATGCAATTGAAAATTCAAACGATGTCCATTAGTGTGATTTCCCATGCTGATTTGCCTCCATTTTGGCCTAATTAAATGTATATTATACAAATCCAAATATAATTTATTTAATTTAACCCCCCAAATGTGTATTTAATCTTAGGCCTTTGGGTTTGTTAAATTTTTATTCCACTAAATATTTGGGGCACCTCAATTTTAATAGAATATGGACCAAAAAATATTTAGGTTGGATTATATATCAAACCCTTCACCTCCACATATATGGATCAAGATCATTTCATTCTATATCTTTTCAAGGAAAGCCAAGCCCACTTTTAATTTAAAAGAGGTATGAATAATATTTTCTCCTTAGCCTTTGATGATTTTTGGTAGTAGTGGATTTAATTCTTGCAAAATTATTCCACACTACTATAACAACAGATTCGCAATACAATATGCACACATTCACAATTTTTGCCTTGATTCTAAACACATTTGATTCTACAATTCATTAAAACATTAGACTCATGGTTGTTTCATATAATTAGAATCTACACTTCAAAATACAATGTAGATAAATTCAGAAACAAGATTATAATTCATTTCATTACATTTTGATATTATAGAAAATTCACACAACAATATGGATATGGAAATCACTGTAAAAGTTTGTACTTCTTTGTTTTACTAAAATCTCAATCAAAATTATAACAAAATTCCAAGTTCTATTGAAATGAAATCCAAACAACAAAATAAAATTTGTGATATAACAAAAACAAAATTTGTGGTTTTCTACTACAAAGTACCTACAACTATATTTACTCCCCAAAACTATGTGTCTAATAATGAAATCCTTTTCCCTGGAACTCCCATCTTTGGGCAATCCCGAGTCACATCGTCATGATTCAAAACCAAGAATTTAAAATTCAAACCTACAATGTTCCATGATCAATCCCTATCCTAAATCCCTTGTTCATCCAAAACCATGTAATCATCCTACCCCCTTCAAAAAATTTCATTTTAATACCATAGCCTAGGGTTAGTTTCCAAATAGACAAAACAAATTATTTTTTTCAAAAAATTAATTTTCTTTTAAAATTAAAAATTATTTAGAGTGTAACCTATGATAATTATGATGATTTTCAACATGCCAACTTCATGTTTTTCACACATTTCATTATTTTGACGATTATTTAATGACGAATTTGACCTTAGGGTAAGGTATTTGCACTTTTTCATTGTGTTTGCCCAATATGCTTATTTTATATTTATTTATGCATTTATTTTATTAGAATGTATTTTTCCATTAGTGTTTATTTATTTATGGTTTTCCCCCTCTTCACCACTAACCATCCACCCCCACTACATAAGGTGAGTTTAGGGCATAGGATATGGAGATTTACATCAACATAGTTTTTAATTTATATTTTTTGCTTTAAATGTAATCACATGTTTGATGGGGTCCACAATGCCTATTGTTCATAAAATATTTGGGGGTTGAAGGTCGAGGGTTCCAGGTGTATAACCCAAAGAGATGCAAACCTAGATGGCTATCTTAACACAATGCCAGACCTCACATAACATGTACCATTAAAATTTACTATATATCTTTTACATCTTGTTTATTCTAATAGGTTTTGTTTTGTGAATGCAAAATTGGATGGCCAAAAAATGTAATGTTTTTTCCATAGGGTTTAAAAATTGAACATTAGGCACCATGGTATTGGTGGTTTTAATTGTGTGATTCGTGTATAGAAAACCTTAAATACTATAATTGTGATAATGAAAATATTGCAATTTATAGTATAATGGGTATCATAAAAACAATTCAGATTAGAGATTTTTTTCATCATTCATTTATTTAATGACGACCATGCATATACCATGCAATCAACCTTTTTCATGTTTTTTGTTGGGATAGAATATTGAAGGCATTTCTAGGAAGGTCAAAGACATGGGTCGACCTCCCAAGGCCAAAGTATACAAGTCCAAAACCTAACCAAGCCACCATTTTCCAATCTGGACTTGGTGTGGGTTAAGGGCGAATGCCACAGGGGTTCAAACAAGAAATCCATTGATGTGGCATACATCCCATATGCACGTGTCCAAGACTTATTGGAGGGCAAAGGAGGCGACCTACCTACCCCAATGGAGTGGAACATCCACAAGAACATGCTTGCACAAAAAGATGTCAAAAACCCCACAATTAGGCACCACCTTGGGCATACTTCATATGTATCACATGAGGGTATTGCCTTCATTTGCTTGTTATTTACTAGAATTGTAGTACACAAATTTTGAATGTAGCCTTTCCTTAATTGATTGAATATAATGTAAGTATGAATGTGGGTATGGTTTGGAGATCATCATGGTGACTCAAATCATACTAGTTCCATCAAACATGGTTGTTTGGCGGCATTTTCAGTCAAGTGATTATATGTACAACTAAAGGTTGTTGAGATATCCTTTTATCATCGTGCCCATACTCACATTAAGGGTGAGCCCATACATGGGCAAGATGATTTTAAATCTATAGTTCGAATGTCATTATATGTTCCCTAAATGTCTCAAGTTTTTAAAAACCACATTTGGACCCAATTGAGCTTGGGGCACACAGTGAAATAAATATATGACAAACACAAGGCGATTCAGTGGGCATGGGTCGACGTGGGGGAGCCCATGATGAAAGATGATTTCATTTGACAAAATGACATCACCTATATTGACCGGAAGCATAAGGAAGGAAATTGGCGGTTGCATGGCAACCCCGCCATCTCAATTCAAACCTGGGCATATAGTCATTAGGATAATGTGTTGTTTTCTAAGAAGTGATGAATATTGGTGGGATTCAAGTGCCATTCACCATTGGGATCCAAACACCCACCTAATTGGAATCAATATTCACATGGGGGAACAATGAGGCAATTTCAATGGATCCAACTTTCGGCGCTAATGATGTGAAGTTCCACCTTTTCATTTTGATGGTGTTTGATTCACATTTGACTAGGATCTCGGTTGCATGGATTGTCATTTCCTAACAAACACAAAATGATTTGATAAAATGGTTGGCCCCATTAAAAGTTAAGCTCTTTTCAAAGATGTTTGGTTGAAAGCTTGCATGTTTTCTTGTTGATGATGCCCCACAAGAATTGGTGGCATTGTGGTGATTACCAACACATTCCTAAACTACATTCCAAATACACCTTCTTGACCTCTATTGTTACTCATGATGTATGACTTGTAACCATGAGATTTTGCTAATACATGTGTTGCTGGGTTGTATAGAGTTGTTTGGAGCTAGGAGATGGTCCCAATTTACCTATGTGCATGGCATGTTTTAAAGGCATGGCAGGTGTGTGCATTAAAAAAAATTAAGGATGTGGTAGTGTGTCAGGCAATCTTGGATGAACTCCATGCTATTTTGTATGTGATGATTAACTTGGGCAAAAACATTAAAGATTTCAAGGTGGAAAGAAAAGGTCATGGCCAATTTTGAATAACATAAACCATTAGATGTTTGGACACGATAATTTTGTGTGTATTATCCCATCCTTGGGTCCATTCATAAAAAAAGGAGGCATGGGCGTTAAGGTTGGAATCTTTACCAAAGATTGCATTTTACACGTGTCCTACATGGATTAGTCTATTAAATACCAAAACTATATTTAAATGTAATTTCTAGAACTAAATATCAATATTGTGACCAAACATGACCCAAATTATAATAAAAATTATTATTTTTTACATGAAAACCTAGATTATAGTCAAATGTACACTTTTGTTTTTAACCATGATTACAAATTTTGAACCTTTTTAACCATTAAAGATGTTTAGAATCATATTAACAACATTCATTCAAAGGATTCAATACATGTGCATTTAAAAATATAAACATAAGCAACCCTTCTCATGAAGTATATTAAAGTTCATAATAAAATTGAAAATATTTGGTGAACTTTTGAGTAACAAAAATCACATTCAAACTTTATAGTCCTTAAAGAACCTTGTCAACAAGTGATTTGGTTCCTTTTACTATGAGTGGGTGAACCCCTTGGTAAGTGTTCATCATGTACTTAGTTATCCATGCCATTATTATTTTTTGTTCATAGTTGATTCCATAATGTTATAAGTTTACTTACTTAAATATACCATTGATGCTTTGGTTTTAGATTTATGGATGGTTGGACTTGAACAGGTGCTACATTCCAGCCAATATACACAAACATTGATTGAGTAATACCACGGTGCATTGAAGCAATGGTTTTCCCTTTAGACAAAAAGGCTTCGAGGTCGACATATTGACTTGTCAATGTGGCAGCTAACAACCATTGTGGCTTGGTTATATGCACACATCTAAAATGAAAAACATGGGTTCATAAAGAACAAAGTTTTGGAACACATCACAAAGGTAAGTGTGGAAAAGGCGTTGTTGATTTTAAATGCCAATGTGAAGTGGTCGTCATTTGAATCCAGGGGTGTTTGGACCATGATGAACCAAGGGACTCCCAACCACATGTATGAAGTTAAACACCCATTTAAGGAGTATGTCAATTGCACATGTGAATGGGCATTGTGTGGAAATTTATGTAAGAACCAAATCACAATTTTATTTTGGTTTACACATATGTCACTGTAGAGATCATCCTTTACTATTGTGGGACATGGTACAACATTGATTGAGGAGGATTCAAAGCCATGTTCGCATACCCTCATTTGTTGGACAACAATTCCAATGCATTCAATGGTGATGAAAGGTCAGACCAAGTTACTAGTGGGAAGGGGGTTGTCGATATTGATGGGTTTATTTATCTAGGCAATGATGTTTCAACCCTTGATGTGAAGGTGCATGAGGCCAAACATCAAATGCTCCTATGGAACAAATAATGGACCAATTAAAGGAGACCATGTGAGACATCATGAAGGAGTGTACAGAAGGTGGGGTTGCACTTTGCATCCATGCAACATCATTCTTCAAAGTGATATGTGCCAATGTTCACACAAATTGTTTGATTAAAGGTTATGAATCTTTACATTTAGGCACAATCTTCAACTGGGTGGAAGACAACATGGGTTGCTTTGTTAAATGAAGGAAAGCTTGGCAAGAACAAATGGTTGCACACAAATTTGCTCTTACCTCGAGAGCTCTTGATGTTTAGTAATATTGCATGTATGCATTCTAATACATTTCTTAGTGGAAAAATCACAAATAAAGTATACACAATTTTTGAATGTGTGAAAAGTGGGATTGGAAGTCCAATGGTCATAAGGTTTCGCATCATAATAAGCCATTACCTTTAATTCACATTCATGAAAATTTGTGAATGTGTGTCATGAAGGATGACTATGGGGGAATTTTATTATAATTCTTAGGGCTTGAACATTTTCATCTAGATAATTAAGGATTTCCTAGTGCTTAATGTGAGTATTGATAAATAATGATACATGCATTACTAATGAATGTGATATTGTAATTTGGAACCATGTCTACTCTATGGGGGTATTACAAGCTTTTATGATGCAATGATATTTGCATAATACCCACACCCAATGTGGCATTAGGCTTCATGTTTGTATTTAAGGTATTGCCTACACAACAATGTAGTTTAATGACATCGTAATACCCCAATAATGTGTGAACTGATAGGCTATCATTTTACCTAAGGGTATTACATTTCATTTATGTGGTTAAGTCCCATTGCCACTAGGAAGGTTTTAAGGTTTAAGGTGATGGAAGAACCAAGAGAGATGGGGGGCAATGGTAGTAGGACTAAGAAAGCAGGATGTGCTACTAAGAAGGTGATGGCAACACTAAGAGAAGGAAGGAGATGCCAATAGAATTAAGAGAGGGTGGGGCAATGGTAGAACAAGGAGAGAGGGGGAATGATGGCAACAAAATTAGGAGAGAGGGGCAGCAATGGTAGAACAAAGAGAAATTGGGGGGGGGCAATGGTAGAACTAGGATCACCAAGAGTGAAAGCTACGAGCGAGGAGCGAGGAGTAATAACCAAGAGCACTAGGAGTGAGATCGAAGAACACCAAGAATAGGAACAAAAAAGACTAGGAGTGAGAGTGAAAGTGAAAAACAATAGGAGCAACAAAAGTAAAAACACCATGAAAAAAAACGAGGTGCATTAGGAGCAAAAGCGAAACGTAACAGGAATAGGAGTATCAGGAATGAAAGTGAAGAACAATAGGAATAAAAGCACTAGGAGTGAGAGTGAAAAGCAACAGGAGTAGGAACATTAGGAGCATTAAGAGCGATAGTGAAAAGCAATAGTAGCAAGAGCCAAAGCAAAGAGCAATTGGAGCAGGAATGCCAGGAAAAAGAGAAAAAACAACAATAACAAGAACAATAGGAACGAGAGCCAAAAACAATAGGAATAAGAACAAGGAACACCAAAAACAATAGGAGCAAGAACAAGGAGCACCAAGAACAAGAGTGAATAGCACTAGAAGCAGGAGCGAGAGGGAAAAACAACAAGAGCAAGAGCATCAAGTGCGAGGAGTGAAAACACATTAGTGATGGTAGCAATGCAATGGAGGTCACAAGCAGGCAAGAATGGGGATAGGGAATGGGGGTAGGTAGGAGGGAAGGAGGTAGGAAGGAGGTAGGTAGGTAGATATGGGAAGGTAGGTAGGTAAGGGGAGGTAAGTAGGGGGAGGTAGGAAGAGGGCGATAGGTAGGTTGGAAGAAGGGGCTGAAAGAATTTTTTTTTTTTAAAAACGTTCTTGGGGGCAGGAAGAGGGGGAAGGAGGGGCTGAAAGAATTTTAAAAAAAAAAACTTCTCAGGGGCAGGAAGAGGGGGAAGGAGAAAAATCCTTAACTCACCCCAAACTCACCCACCGTCAGGTTCCCATCAAAAATCCAGAACGGGATTTTTTGGATGCTGCATTCGTGGGTGCTGGGTCCACTCAAGCCAGAGTCTACCTGATAATCGTCAAAGGTCTGTTCGTGTTTCTAATAACCGCCAACTCTACTAGATTAGACCTTGGTGGTCCCCATGACTAGTCTTCGCATGTACTTTTGGCCACATGACTTATTTCCAGACTGATCTCAATCTTGTGTGATCTTGAGCGTCATATGTTTGTCAGTATAAAAGTATGTAAGTCGTCTGCTACAGTTGCAGCATAACTCCAGTCTGATGCGTACTTAATGCACCACTCTGGAACCGAGCAATTCAATGCTGCATCAGCCTCAGGGACTCGCCCCTCCCCCGCCTGCCCCCAGGACACATCTTTCAAACCCCGCCCTCCCACAATTTGCCTTCACGCCTACGGTACTAATAAAAACCGCTGATGTACCTAAACCTCTAGCACGTTCCCCGGGGAGAAAGAGATTACCTGGAAAAAAAAGGGGCTTGGAGGTTGGGGTTGTCTTAGAAACAAGTTTCTAGAAAAGAAAGAGACAAATTGACAACTCCAACCAAGTTGGCATGGGAACCGACTTTCCAGAGCAAAACCCAAAAAAAGTTATCCAAAGAGTTGAGGCTAAGAAATATCCCCCAAAGGCCCGAACAATATTATACACAACAGTCCGTGTCAGGTTCCAAACAAGCTTTATTCGTGCAAGGCCATTTGCTTGGTCCTAGACAAGCTTCAACTTACGCTAGTGTAAACCCAAATTGACCATCCTTCTTGCTTTCGACCAATGAGAGACTTAAATTTTTGTGGTCCTGAGCCCGAGTAGTCTAATGTAAACCACCCCTAACAATTGTATGCTCAATGCCATTGCCACCCCACCCAACCTCCAATTTCATTATTCAGAAAGAAAATACCTGAATTTTTTTCTCACACTAAGAACATGTTTGACGTCCCTAATCAAAAATTTTAATTAAAAAACATAATTTTTCTCAACAATGAAAAACGAAAACCTATATAAACCCAGTATTGGGGTTAGTTCTATGTCGAATTCGAGCTGGAGGTTAGTTCCCAGTTTTGATTCCCATTCTAAAGTCAATTGGAGTTCCAATTAAGGTTGGAGATTTATTTTCCAAGCTGTACTCGGGAATTAGCCCCTACACTGGAACCAAACAACACCGGTTTGAACTGTTGTTGTGCAGGTATTAGAGTCTACTACTGATACCGACCAATTATCAACCCCTGTATACAGGCTTACCCAGTGGGGGTGAAAATAATCAAAAAACCTGTTTTGGTATAGAACTTTGGTTCTCAATTTTTTTTAAATTAAAAAAAAAAAAACTTTTCTAACTGTTGATTCTTTGCCAGTTCTTTCATAAAAACTGCTGGTTCTTTCATGTTTCTGAAATACCCCAAAACTGACAGTTCTCCAATTTTGTGTTTTTCTCACACAAATGATCTAAACTCACTTTATTAATGTCTTCTCTAGCCTTTTTTCGTTGGCTATAGATAGCCAAAAAGTGCTTAAATGGAGTGCCTTTTTCAGATCTTCAATAGACATAATTTGATCAAAAATTTCAACAAAATCACCATATTTCAATACATGGTTCAAGTATGTAACTAAAAATACCGACAGATGTTTAAAACAGTTCAATTTCATATGTAGCTTGTAGCCAACTTTGGCTAAATCTTCCTATGAATCACTGTCATTGTGACTATATCACAAATTCACAAAAAAACATTGGTCGTCCCATATTCTTACAAGCCTTTCAAACACATGTGATTAGTGAAATTTAAGCAAATAAAACATTGAAAATTTTCAAAACCACTGAAACAAAAGAATGTAAAACTTACATCGAATCATGAATGACAAAATGATGCAAATTGGCCTAATTCATGCCCCCCTTTTGTCAAGGGCTAAAATTGAACAACCTTCAAATTTGCAAAATTGCAAAAGGAACATAGCTCACCTGAGTTCAGCAAGACAACATCTTATGCTAATCTATGAATAAAGCAATATTGATATCTATCATTGACGATGATAAGAAATAATTTGAGGTTTTGGAGGCATGATGTTTTTTTGGTTATGTTTGTGGATGTCTCCAAAATCTAAATTATTGGTTTTTGAGAAGTGTTCCATTTTTATTCATTGGTCATTTTGGCCTTTGGGATACATGACCAAAAACGAAAACTTTGTGTAAAAATGACCCAGCTTGTGTGGACCTTGGATTAGCTTTGTGATAGTACTCTGATACTTTGAGGATCCTCTTGAATTAACCAATAGAACATTTCATGATTTCTCAATATACAAAATTAAAATTGTCACTGAATTGTTCCCTGTAGAATAGTTGCTCCTACTCCAGTAACTTAACAAATAACATAGTACTTCAACAAGCTATTATTTGTGTAGTAGGTCTGTTGGTGCCTATTTTATAGTCTAGTGATAGGTGGGGACTCCATATCCCAGCAACAAAGCCCTCTAGGCCAAATTAAAAATTTACCTTGGCAAAGGTGCTGTCGATTTTCTAATTCATCTATGCTACAAAGTCAAGCACCTAAAACACTCTACAAGGTTTGTAGTGGAAAAGAACTGAGCAATTTCCTTTCTCACAATGTTTTAGCAATTCGATAAAGAAATCCCACATTGCATGTATTAGACAAGTGTTGGGCGGTTGTTTCAACTAGTGTTGGGCAGTTCTCACTTGTTTTGTATGAATTGTGGATTTCAATTTTTGTGGCAGGTTCTAAGAATCGCCCAAGTTTTCAGAATTTCAGAAAAAATCCAGGTGGCTTTCAGCATTAATGGTTCTCACAAAATTTTGAACCATCAGT
>Ga0116227_10014220_pt1 | contig 12198 bp, 11 predicted proteins | sample S1TSphgellanicum_FD_89693 | JGI IMG/M metagenome (GOLD analysis project Ga0116227, IMG submission 89693) | Host-associated microbial communities from peat moss isolated from Minnesota, USA - S1T2_Fb - Sphagnum magellanicum MG | ecosystem: Host-associated > Plants > Peat moss > Unclassified... | reverse complement strand
GGGCAGCCGGCAAAGCGGAAAAATATCAGCACCACCGGGCCATTTGCCAAAAGCGCGCCAAGTTCCACCGTGCCCCCGTCAACTTCGGCCAAGATGAAATTCTCCACCCTGTCGCCGCTTTTAATGAATTTTGCAGGGTCGGCTGTGTCCACCAGCAATTTGCGCTGGTTGACATTCACCGCCAAATCTTCGGGTTTGTATGTTGCCACGCGTTGCGCATGCAGGGCCGCCAGCAGGCGGTTAATTGAATCTGTTTCGGTCATTGCAAAAATCTCCATCAAGCCAAAATATTGGAAAAACTGCGGTCGAAATAGGGGGCGACATTCACACCGGCCGCGATCAGCCCGGCTTTCACAAACGTATCCGCCACTTTCTGCGCCGAGGCGATGGCCGCGTCATCCACCGGCACCAGCCGCCATGGCTGGCTTTCGTGGTAGAATTCCTGCTCCACGAATGGCACCGGGACTTTGATAACTGGGGCCAGGGCGGCACACCATGTCTTCTTATTCGCTTCAAGCCAATTAAAACCTTTTGAAATGCGCTGTAAATAATCCGCAACCACCGGCCGCAAATTCGGATCCGTCAACACGGCCGGGGCGACGCCGATAAAATAATTGCCGGACAAAATACCCGCCGCCGTGCGCAGAACGCGGGCATTGCCTTCGGCCAGGGCAAAATTGATCGCGTAGCCATAAATCGCCCAGGCATCGAGATCGCCGGCGCGGAACGCCGCCGCGCCATCCGTGGGGCTGAGGTTGATCGCCTGAATATCCGAAAATTGCAGCCCCGTGGCCCAGAGCATGCGGAGCAGATAGTAATGCGAGGTTGTGCCGCGCACATAGCCGACACGTTTGCCTTTTAAGTCCGCGATTGTTTTGATAGAAGAATTTTTCGGCACCAGCACAACCTGGTTGTTCACATCGCCCTTCCAAACGGCAATCACCTTCACCCGCGCCCCCGCGGCGGCGGCGAAGGCAAGGGGAATTTCGCTCCAGCTCCCATAATCCAGCGCCCCGGCGTTAATCGCCTCCACCTCAAGCTGGCCAGAGTTGAACTGGTGATATTCCACCTTATAGGGCGTGTTGGCAAACCCGGCGCTGGCCAGAATAAGATCATCCTGGCCTTTGAACGTTCCCGCGCGCAGCCTGACATTTTTGAAATCAGCGCGGGCGGCCGGCGCCGCGAGCGTGAACAGACCGGCGGCGCTTAAGGCCAGCGCATGGCGGCGGTGCAAAACCATATCAGACCGCCTCGGCATGGACGCGGCGGTTGGCGACCAGTTTACGAACCAGCGGGATAAGGTTTGCGCCGTAATCAATCGCGTCTTCCAGCGGGTCAAAGCCGCGGATCAAGAAGGTGGTGACGCCAAGATCGTAATAATCCAGCAGCGCGTCGGCCACCTGCTCTGGTGTCCCCACCAGCGAGGTGGAATTGCCTTGCGCGCCGGTTACGGCCGCAACGCCGGTCCAAAGCCGCTTATCCAGCCTTTCGCCGGAAGCCGCCGCTTCCAGCAGGCGTTGCGAGCCGACATTCGGCGGCGCGTGGCCCGTGGTGGCAAGCCCGGCTTTTTCACGCAGCTCGATGGTACGTTCGCGTATCCGGTTGGCGCGCGCCCAGGCGGCATCTTCGGTCGCCGCCAGAATAGGCCGCAGCGACAGGCTAAAGCGGATGCGGCGTGAATGTTTTGCCGCCGCGGCGCGGACCTGGCGGATTGTCTGTTCGGCCGCCGCCAGAGGCTCGCCCCAGAAAGCGTAAACATCCGCATGCTTTCCCGCAACGTCGATGGCAATGTCCGATGAGCCGCCGAAATAGATGGGGATATGCGGCTTTTGCAGTGGCTTTACTTCGGAAAATGCGCCCTTGTAGCGATAATATTTGCCCTCATGATCGAAAGGTTTCTCGGAAGTCCAGACATTGCGGACGATGGAGAGATATTCGTCCGTGCGCTGGTAGCGTTCGTCTTTTGAGAGGAAATCGCCATCCCGCTGCATTTCCGTGTCCGCGCCGCCGGTGATGATGTGAACGGCGAGGCGGCCTTCGGCGAAATTATCTATGCTCGCAAGTTTTCGCGCCGCGAGCGAGGGACCTTCAAAACCCGGGCGGTGCGCCAGCAAAAAACCGATTTTCTTGGTATGCGCCGCGGCATAAGCGGTGACGATTTGCGAATCTGGCCCCGTGGAATGTTGCGCGACGAGCACACGGTCAAACCCGCCCGACTCATGCGCCTGGGCAACTTTTTTCACCCATTCCCGGTCAATCGCCGGGCCGGAGGGCGGGTGAATTTCCGAAGCATTGCCGCTGCCCGTATAGCCGATAAATTCAACACTCATTTTTCTACACCTTCTCGAAAAATATCAATAACCGACTTGTGGATTTACAAGCCCTTCAAGGATCTCACCGGCGATGAAGCGGCGCAAATTAGCGGTAAAGAGCGCGGCACTTGAACGTCCCGGTTGCCCGTCGCTCCACGACAAATGCGGCGAGATTTTTGCGCCCGGATGGGCATAGAGTGGATGGCCCGCCGGCAGCGGTTCAGGATCCGTAACGTCCAGCGTCGCCGTGCCCACCTGCCCTGCCTCAAGCGCTTCCAGCAATGCGTCATGGTCAACAATCTTGCCGCGCGAAATATTCACCAGATGCACGCCTGGCTTCACCCGCGCAAACGCCGCGCGGCCAATCAGCCCCGCCGTCGCGGCGGTGAGTGGTGCCGCGATGACAAGATGGTCTGCCTGGGCGAGAACCTCATCAAGCCCCGCAAAGCGGACGCCATTTTCGTCGCTGCCTGAATTCCTTGTCCGCGTGGTTGCCAAAATTTCCACCCCGAATGGCAGGGCGCGCGCGGCGATGGCCTGGCCGATGCTGCCATAGCCGACCAGGCCGAGCGTTTTGCCCGCCAGCGCGTCAAGGTTCCGCCGCTTCCATTGTTCCGCGCCGTCAATCCAAATTTCTGGAAGTTTTTTTACATTGGCCAGCAATGCGGCCAGCACAAATTCCGCGATCGGCGCGCTATTCGTACCGCGCCCGCAAGTGACGAGCGGGACATCGAAAATCCAGGGCGGATATTCATCAACCCCGGCGGAAACCGCCTGAATCCATTTCAAATTCCGTGGCCATCCTTGCGGTTTTTCCGTAGGCGTTGCGTTATTGCCGCCGCGCGAGGGCACCGCCAGTAGAATCTGCGCGTCCTCCGGCACATCCCATGCCGCTTGCGGGTTTATGGCCCGAAAGCCAACGCCCGGCGGCAACGCGGCCCCAATGGGTTGCGCAAACTCAGCCGGTAATTGATGCGCGATAAGCAGCGGCATTATGACGGACTCTGGCATGTCAGTACGTGTAAGCCAGCTTGAAGAAGATCGTTCGCGGCGGGCTTACCGGGCCTTCCAGCGTATCCTTGGCCAGTATGGCATTCACCCCACCCCAGCTCAGGCTTTGAAAGGCGATGCGGTTGGCCAGGTTCTGGCCCGTCAATGTCGCCGTCCAATGGCTGTTGGCTGGCGCGTAGCTGATGAATGCGTCGGTGAAAGCCTGGGCGTGGATTTCGCCTTGCGCATAATTGAACACATCCGAGAAATACGACGTCTCGTAGGAAATATCCGCGCCCAGTTTCAGCGTGCCGGGCAGGTTAACCGGCACGGTGTAATTGGCCGCGCCGTAAAGCTGCCAGCGTGGGGCGAAGGGCAACTGGTTGCCAGTGGCGGTCGTGCTGCCCGTGTCGATATTCGTTCCGGGTGCATTGAAACTGTCGTAACGGGTATTCAGATAGCTGACGCTGTCGGTCAGGAACAGGCCGTCGATTGGCTCCTCCGTCCCTTCCAACTCAAACCCGTCCGTATGCGCGCTGCCGGCATTGGTGCGCACGGAAACAGCGGTATTGTTCACCGGGCTTATCACCAAAGCGGTTTGCTGCAGGTTGGTATAGTTATTGTAGAAAATCGTCGCGTTCACGCGCAGCCTGTGGTTTAGCCAATCGCTTTTCAGCCCAGCCTCATAGGTCGTCACATTTTCCTGGTCATAAGGCAAAGCCGCGGCGGCGGAGGAGGCGCGGTTGTTAAAGCCGCCTGCATTAAAACCTTCAGAGATGCTGGCATAGCTGAACAGGCCGGGCGTGAATTGGTAGGAAACACCATATTTTGGCGTAAAGGAATACCAAGTCTTGTTATTTACTTCTCCGGCATTGGTGAAATCAAGTTTTGCAAAGGCATTCGCATTTATCTGCGCCACCGTCACCGCCGCTGGGTTGAACACCAGCGGGATGCCCGAAAAACTGTCATAGACGCCCTGATAAGTAAAATCCCGGTTCTCAATCGTGTAACGCCCGCCGATTGTGCCTGTCAGTTTGTCCGTGAAATGATAATTTGTCTGCGCATAGGCCGCGTAATCAGTGGTTTTGGTATCGCCGATCTGGTCAAGCGGATAGGCCGGGTTGGCGGAGCCAGGGGTTGCCACATAGCCAATCCGGTTGCTCGCAAAATTCTCGTGCAGCAGATAGAGGCCGCTGGCAAAATCAAACTTATCGTAGTTGCCAAGCAATTGGAATTCCTGGCTTAGCTCCTGCTCGCGGTACACGATGTAATTATCAGAAAGCGAAATCAGCGCCGGGTAGCCATTGGCGATGGAGGTTGCGTTGTAATTCACCAGCGGCTGGCCGTCATTATTATAATTCACCGGGTTCTGCGCAAACGCCCGGTAGGCGCTGATGGAATTGACAGTCAGGTTCGGGTTGATGGTGTACGATACTTTTAGCGAGGTTCCGGCATCAAAAGATTTGTTCAGCGGCACCTGGGATGCGTAGCTGTCATTCAGGTCGGTTTTGCCGAAAACGGGCTTGGCCGCCGTGCCGCCGATAATGGGATAGACCGGCGAATAATAGTCGGTTGCCGAATTATCCAGAACCCCATCTGCCTCCAATTGCACGGTCAGGTCAGGTGAGAGCGTGGCCAGCAATTTGGCGCGGGCGCCATTGGTGTTCTGGTCGTTCACGTGCTGCTTGATCGTCGGGTCGTAATCATAGCCGCTATGCTGGTCATGGGCATAAGCAAGGCTACCATCCAGCACGCCGGGAATGATTGGGCCGGAGACATAGCCATGGGCATTGAAGGCGCCATAAGTGCCGCCGCCAATGTCAAAATTGCCCGCCGGCGTGTCGCTGGGGGTTTTGGTGATGTAGCGGATCGCGCCGGCATCGGAATTCTCGCCGAATAACGTGCCCTGCGGGCCGCGCAAAATTTCCACGCGCTCCAGGTCGGTCAGGTCGGTCAGGCCGTTAATGGCGCGGGGCAGGTAAACATCATCAACATATTGGCCGATATTCGGGTCGAAAATTGGGTCGGCATTGCCGATGCCGCGGATGAAGAAAATCTGCGTCAGCGGTGTAATGCCAGACCGCGCGATGGTGACACCAGGCGTCTTCCCCGCCAGGTCCCGCGCGGTGGTCAGGTGCTGCTCGGAAATCTGTTTGCCGCTGAACACGGTCACCGCAACCGGCGTTTTTTGCAGTTTTGTGCTGTGCCTGGTGGCCGTCACGACCACATCCTTCAGCCCCGATGCCGGCACGGTCTGGCCCCATGCCAAAACCGGGGCCGCGCCCGCGGCCATCGCCGCGCTGGCCAACCCGGCCAGCAAGAACGGCTTCAGCCTTGGCGTGGCGCGGCCCTTTATCGTCTCGTCTCCAGTCATGATAACTCCCAAAAATTTTGCAGCCCGTGTGATTGGATACCGGTTCGCCCCGATAATCCTTTTAAGTCTATTATATTGATAGGTATAAAGCTGGGCTGCTACGGAATGTAAAATTGGAACTTCTCAACCATCTCTTGAGATAAACTCATAGATCCGGCCGGCATTAATCCTATTAATTCAATAGGATTTAATATATATGGCCAATTGCGTTAGCCGGAGAGTCAGATGGATGCCTTTGATGCGGCCGTGGCGAACAGCCTGGCCGGGGTAAAGTTGAGTGCGGATGCGGCGGAATTGCCAAAAATTTCCGCGCAACTGGCCAAGACCGCCGCGCATTATGACCGCAGTGGCGCCTTCCCGCATGAGAATTTTGTGCTCCTGCACAGCCACGGGCTCGTCGGCCTGGTGGCGGCACGAGAGCTGGCTGGCGTTCCCCTCACCTTGGCCGAAGCGCGCCGTGTGATCGAAGCGGTGGCGCGGGGCGAGCCTTCCACAGCGCTGGTGCTCATCATGACCTACCTGTTCGTCTTCCAGGCGGCCCGCAACCCGAATTGGCCCCCTGCCCTATTGCGGCATGTGCTGGAGGATATCGCGGTCAACGGCGCGCTGGCCAATGCTTTGCGCGTGGAACCGGAACTTGGCACGCCGGTGCGCGGCGGGCTGCCGGAAACCACGGCGCGGCGCGTGCCCGGCGGTTGGCGCATCTCTGGCCGCAAGCTGTATTCAACCGGCATACCGGCGCTGAAATGGTTGGGCGTGTGGGGCCGCACGGATGATGCGGCGCCGTTGATTGGAACGTTTCTAGTGCCCGCCAACGCGCCGGGCATACGCATCGAGGAAAGCTGGGACCAGCTGGGCATGCGCGCGACCGGCAGCCATGACGCGATTCTTGAAAACGTTTTTGTTCCAGCCGAATATGCAGTGGATATCCGCACGCCGAAAGGATGGGAGGCCGAACGTCCGGCGGAATTGCTCGCCTGGATGTCCGTCCTCATTGGCACGCTGTACGATTCCGTGGCGCGCAATGCGCGGGACTGGCTGGTGCGCTTTGCCAATGAGCGAACCCCCTCCAATCTCGGCGCGCCACTAGCCACCCTGCCCCGCTACCAGGAAACGATTGGCGAAATTGAAGCCCTGCTCTTTACAAATCGCGCTTTGCTGGACCGCTCAAGCCAAAGTGAGGCGACCAAAATCCCGCCGCAGGAAAGCAATTTCGTCAAACATCTCGTTACCAACAACGCCATCAAAATCACCGAAAAAGCGGTGGCGCTCACCGGCAACCCGGCGCTCAGCCGCCATAACCCGCTGGAACGCCACTTCCGGGACACGCTGTTCGGCCGCGTCCACTCGCCGCAGGACGACACAATTCTCACCGCCGCCGGCAAGGCAGCACTTGCCGCATTTTCCCAGCAATAAGTAAGGATTCCGCAAATGTCAGCATCTCGCCAGCCAGCACCCCGCTCCGCCCCGCCGCCCGTGCCCGCCAACCAGCCGGAATGGATTTTGCCGGAGCCCGGCGAGAGCATCGAAGCCGTCCGCCTATTCCGCAAACAACGCCTCGCCGCCGGGCTGCGCCTGTTCGCGCTTTACGGGTTCGACCATGGCCCCGCAGGCCATATCACCGTGCGCGACCCGGAATGGACGGATCATTTCTGGATCAACCCGCTCGGCGTGTATTTTGGCCATATCCGGGTTTCGGATTTGCTATTGGTCAACCATGACGGCGCCATCGTCATCGGCAACAAGCCGGTGAATCAAGCCGGGTTTCAAATCCATTCCGCCATCCACAAGGCCCGGCCTGAAGTCATCGGTGTTGCGCATTCGCATTCCACGCATGGCAAGGCCTGGTCCACGCTGGGCCGGCCATTGGGCGCGCTGACGCAGGATTCCGCCGCCTTCTACCAGCGCCAGGCGCTTTCTGATTTCTCGGGCGTCGTGTTGGAGGCCGAGCAGGCCCAGCAAATCGTCCACGATGTCGGTGACAGGAATTTTGCGATTTTGAAAAACCATGGATTTCTCACGGCCGGCCTGTCCGTGGAATCAGCCATCTGGTATTTTATCGCCATGGACGATGCCGCCCGCGCCCAGCTGCTCGCCGAAGCGGCCGGCAAACCAATCGCCCTATCGCATGAAGTCGCCAGCTTCACAGCCAATCAGTACAGCGCCCGGCCAGATGGCGGCCGCTACGGTTTTCAGCCCCTCTACGACCGCATCGTGCGCGAACAGCCGGATCTTTTGGACTAATGCCCCGCGACGCGGATTTTCTCTCAGATGGAGTTGCGGCGCCCGCACGTACGGCGCCGCAAGCGCGTGGAAAAGTGCCCGCGCGCGCCCGCGCCGCCGCCGCGCGCGGCCTGCCATGGCTGGTTCCCGCCATGTTGCTCGCGGTGTGGGAAATTGGCGCCGCCACGGGCGCCATCAGCCCGCAAATTCTCCCCGGGCCTGGGGATGTGGTGAGCGGTTTTTGGTCGGTCTCGCAGACCGGAGAATTATGGAACGATCTCGGCATCAGCACCGCCCGTGCCCTGGGTGGGCTGGCCATTGGCGGCAGCATCGGTTTTGCGCTGGGCATTCTCAACGGCATGTCCCCGCTTGCGGCCAAACTGCTGGACACAACATTGCAGATGATCCGCAACGTGCCGATTCTCGCCCTCATCCCGCTCGCCATTTTGTGGTTCGGTATCGGGGAGTCGGCAAAACTCTTCCTCATCGCCCTTGGCGTGTTTTTCCCAGTCTATTTTAACACCTATCACGGCATCCGGCACGTGGATGCCGGGCTGGTGGAAATGGCGCGGGCCTACCGGCTGGGCGGCGCAAAACTCTTCCAGCGGGTGATTTTTCCAGGCGCCCTGCCCTCCATCCTCGTCGGCCTGCGCTACGCCCTTGGCATTATGTGGCTCGTGCTGATCGTCGCGGAAATGGTTTCGGCATCCTCCGGCATTGGCTACATGACAATGAATGCGCGCGATGACATGCAGACCAACATCGTGGTTTTAGGCATTTTGATCTACGCGCTCCTGGGCAAGCTAGCGGATCTGATCGCCCATAACATTGAAAAGCGTGCCTTGCGCTGGCACCCGAATTTTCAGCCGAAACCATGAGCGCAACAATCATGTCAGGTGCCGCCGTAAATCTCTGGGGTGTCCAAAAATCCTTTGGCGGAACCCCCGTGTTGCGCGACATCAACCTGCATGTCGAACCCGGCTCGTTTGTGACAATCATCGGCCAGAGCGGCTGCGGCAAAAGCACGCTGCTGCGCCTATTGGCGGGGTTGGAGACCGCGGATGGCGGGGAATTGCGGCTGGATGATACGCCTTTGGCAAAGGCGCAAGGTGAGACGCGGCTGATGTTCCAGGAACCTCGTTTGCTGCCTTGGGCCAGCGTGCTCGACAATATCGGCCTGGGCCTGACCGGCGACTGGCGCCCCGGTGCAAAAGCCTTGCTCCGCGAAGTGGGGCTGGAAAACCGCGCGGGCGATTGGCCGTCCCGCCTTTCGGGCGGCCAGAAACAGCGCGTCGCCCTGGCCCGCGCGCTCGCCGCCCGCCCCCGCCTGCTGCTGATGGACGAGCCCCTCGGCGCGCTGGACGCGCTCACGCGCCTGGCCATGCAGACGCTGATCACCCGTATCTGGCAGGACCAAAAATTCACCGCGGTTTTGGTGACTCATGATGTACATGAGGCGGTGACCCTTGGCGATACAGTGATTCTCCTGGAACGCGGCCGCATCGCGGAGAGCTGGCGGATCGACTCCCCGCGGCCCCGCGACCTGGCAAACGCGGACCCTGCCGCCACCGAAGCCAAGATTCTGCGAAGGCTGCTGCAGACTTAACCTCGCGCGGGTTTAGCTCGACCGTGGTTTGGCTTTCCGTGCCGCGGCCGTTTCACGGCCGCCATTCATGATCTGGGACATACGCCAGAACTGGCTCGAAAATTCCGGGTACGCCGCCCATTCATGCCAGCCGGAATCGCGGCGGTACTGGCCGAGCAGGCCAGAACTCAAAATGTCTCCCGCATCAACCGGCACGGCGCGGTCATGGTCCGGGCCGACATAGAGCGCATCGGCCTGGCAATAGAGTTCGCACATGAAACAGGTCTGGCAATCCTCTTGGCGGGCGATGACGGGAATGCCGTCAGCGCCCGTGTCAAAAACATGGGTCGGGCAGACACTCACGCATTCACCACAGCCCGTGCAGAGGGAGGAAAGAACAAGCTCGATCATGCAAAAACCTCCGCGCGGGCCGGGATTTCGGGCGCGGTCCAGATTTCATCCAGGCCGCCGATGCGCAGGCGTCTTGCATGGGTGGGAATGCTCTCCGGCGCATCGGTCCGCCTGTGCATGCCGCGGCTTTCGGGGCGGGCGAGGGTTGCCGCATGGGTCCACCGGGCGGTGGCCAGCATCGCGGCGGTCTCCCGGGCCTGCACGGCGCCCAGGCCCGCCGCTTGCTGATGCGCCCGGCTTTCCCGCCAGAGCGAATCCAGCCGGGCCAGCGAGGCGGCGCTTCCATTGCCGGTGCGGAACAAAAGTTTATCGAACGGCAAGGTTTCATCCTGCACCGCTTTCGCCAGACCGCGCGTGTCAACGGTCTTTGCCGCGCCGCTTGGGCGCAGCGCGATGCCGCCGGAGGGCCGCACCTTTTCATTCACCCGCCGGCCCGCCCGCCGCGCGAGCGCCGCGGCGCCAGCGCCGGACCATAGGCCGGAGGAAAGCGCCCAGGCGGAATTCGGCGACCCGCCGCCGCTGGTGGCCCCGGCGATCAACTCCCGCGTCGCCGCATCACCGGCCGCGAACAGGCCTGGAACCGTGGTCTGGCATTCCGCGCCGGTCACGCGCAGGCCACCCGTGCCGCGAATCGTACCTTCCGCAAACAGCGTGACCTCAAATTTGTCTTTGTATAAATCTACGCCTTTGCGGGAAAAAGGCACGGGGGTTGCCGGTTGCACCTGCGGAAATTGCCGCCGCACATCGTCCGGCACCTCGTTCAGCAGGCAATATACCGGCCCAGCCTGCAACGCTTTTGCCATGTCCCCAACAAAATCGCCGGCGCCGGCGAAGGACGCTATGTCCAGCTCATGGCCCGCCGCGTCAAAATAGCGCGCATAAGTGAAAATCGCGGTGCGCGTGGAACACCAGATGGGCGAGACGGAATAGGCGGAGCAGAATTCCATGCCCGAAAGTTCGGCGCCGGCTTCCGCCGCCATCAGATACCCATCGCCGGTATTGGTATGACTGCCGAGCAGGCCGGAGCGAAACGCGCAGCCGCCCGTCGCCATAATCACGCCACCCGCCCGCGCGCGCCAGGGCGCGCCGGTTCGCCGCTGCACGCCCTGCGCGCCGGCCACCGCGCCATCTTCATGGAGCAAAAGTTCAAGCGCGGGATGCTGATCAAAGATACGCACGCCGGCATCCAGCGCCTGGCGGCGCAAAGCGCGCATATATTCCGGGCCGCGCAGGCCCTGGTAATGGGTTTTGCCGTCATCCGTTTTTGGGAAATCGTAATACGGCGCCAGCGTGGGCAGATTGTCCCATGTTGTTGCGATGATCCGCGCCATCCAATCCGGATCAGCCAGGCCGAAGGCCGTGGCCATGCGGCGTTCCACCGCCTCTTGCCGCGTTTTGGGGTCTGGCGGCACCCACCAATGGCCGGGGCCGCCAGTGGCAGTCACACCGCTGGTACCGACATAGCCTTTATCCACCAGCACCACATCCGCGCCATTCCGCGCCGCGGCAATCGCCGCCCAGCCAGCCGCCATGCCGCCGCCGATGATCAAGACGTCGGTTTCAACATTCAACACGCGGGCATCCTTTCCGTGAAATCAACCCGGATACCGAAACGGCTTCATGCAAAAACAAAGTTTTTGGCGATTCCCGGGCAGCCATAAGTTTATTTAACTACTCGGAATTTTTCGCGCGGGAACTCGATAATTTCTGATATGACAATTGCGGCGCCTTATAGGCCGGAAAGAATTCTATTCGGCAATCAGTGCGCCGCGGACAAACAGGCGGCGCCTTCGGTCACCTCTGGCTCAACCGCAAGGATTAATGCTGGCGGCTTATCCCTCAAAACATCAACCACCGCGACCGGGCGCGCCAGCGTGGCGGGATATGAGCTGGCCCTGCGAAACCTGGGCACGGCCCAGAGTACAACACCATAAGATTCAATAACCATGGCAGACTCCCGGACGCCCGATGCGCCCAAACTCGGATATAGCTATAAAACTATCGAATGACTAGATTTAATTTTCCGCTGTGCGGCACGCTAATTTTATTTTTTCTAAAGGTTCAAGGCACGGAACTCATTGGATGCGGCGTAAACCCTGAGGCGCCGGCGGGAATACGTTTCGAAATGCGCGTATTATCGCGGCCGTTATAGAAATCGTAAACGAAAAGATCATCTGAATGTCTGGACTTGCCCCGCTTTAGTGGAGAGGCATTAGCTCATTTACCGGCCTATTTTCGAATTGAATCGGGCTGGTGAAGTTGAGGGCGGAGTGTCGCCGGATCGGGTTGTAGAAGCCGTCGAT
>Ga0116227_10014219_pt1 | contig 12199 bp, 5 predicted proteins | sample S1TSphgellanicum_FD_89693 | JGI IMG/M metagenome (GOLD analysis project Ga0116227, IMG submission 89693) | Host-associated microbial communities from peat moss isolated from Minnesota, USA - S1T2_Fb - Sphagnum magellanicum MG | ecosystem: Host-associated > Plants > Peat moss > Unclassified... | reverse complement strand
GGGGAATGGGGGAATGTGCAAACATGAGAACGAACAGTTCAGAACATTTTGTCGACATGGGAAATGAGAACTGAACAAACTAAAACATATTGGGCACATGGGAAAGTCACATATTTATCCAACGTAGACAAACTAGGCCCATGTTCAAACCATGGTTAGTTGGGTGTAACCGCTAGTTCCTAGCTCATTAACAATTCAAAATCAAAGAATCACTGGTTACAGTCATTTCAAAATCCTCAAATACTCACTAGTTTGCAATAAAGAATTGGCAATTTTTGTACCAGATTTTTGGCCACATTAAATGTTTTTATTGACAATCATACAAAACCAGGTCCATCATTTTTCTTCGTCTATTTGCATTTTCTAATACCTTGTCAAGCGGTGGTTTTAGAATTAAAGGTATAGGAGAAGGGTCTGAAAATAGACCCTTCCAGATTTGAAATTTCAACCCTAAGCTAATAGGCCAAGGGAATTAGTCAAAAATCTTGAAGGGTCTTTTTTTCAGACCTTCACGTACATAAAGGCCAACCTGATTTATTTTTCTCCTTCCTTTTACAAATTCAGATAATTATTTTTTAAACGGAACAAAATGTAGATAAGTAAAAAATAAAGGAATGAGTTTGAAAACTTACCTTCCAAAATGTGGAAGGTCCAGTACATTTCAAAAGGTACAATGCCAAATTCAGGGCAGTGATTGTCCTGAAAATACAAAAGAAAAAATCAAGCTGACCATTATGGAAGAAGAAAGGGATGGTTCATGGAACTTGCAGGAATAATTACCAGCAAACTTGCAAATACGTTTTAAATGATAATGCTCACGGTACAAACTATTTTTACAAGTGATAAGAATTTTATTTTTTTCAATTTTCTGATGTCGCTCAAGTGGTGATATTCAATAAATATATTTAATCAAATATGGCAATATACAAAATTTGAAAGTATAAAATATTAATCACCCTTTCATATTGTGGGCACTTATGGTGAATTTTTGTGATTTTTTTTTAAACGAGAGAATTTTTTTTGAATTTTTTTTTGCAAAATGGCAAAAATTAACCCAAAAAAATCATTGGGTGGTAAGTTAGAATTTCACTAGCATGAAATTATATCTTGCAAAACCAACTATTTTTCCCAAATAAGTATTACTTTTTGGTGATTCACCTACCATGGCATTGAAGATTTGAAACATTTGAAACAATTTTCAACCAATCATCTAAATAGAAGCATGTGCAAAATTTTCATAACATGAAATCATGATGAATCAACATTATGAACATAAAATTATCATCACATTATTATAAAACACAAAAAGGCATCAACATGATCAAAAATTATTCATAACATCATATCATAGGTAAACATAAATTGTCATGTGACATGATCTTTGACATCACAAATTGTTGCAGATCACTTTGGTGGGTATCAACTAGTTTCAGGATTTTAAAATTGTAGGTTGACCACCCATCTCACAAATTATAGATAATTTTTTTAATAAATTAAAATATGGAATCTATATAAATGGAAATGGAAATGATTTCATGGAAAACCTATAGGATCATAGAATTTTTTTTAATATTTTAGAATTTAAAGAACGAATGAAAATATATTAATATTTCATTCTTATATCAATTTGATAATCATTGGTACCATAGAATAATGCAAAGTTAAAATAAATTAGTTTTAATGATGACAATTCATTAAAATTACCATATTAGATACCCTAATTTTGGCAAGACAACCTTCGATTTCATAAGTTGTGATTTTGGAGGTGATCATTTCAACTATTCCAAATTGAAATATGTTTAGCTTATTTTCAAGTAAAGAAGCATAGAAAAAGATCTTTTTGGCTTTGTGCTTTTTCAAAAGCGTTTTTTCAACATCATGTTCATCAACAAATTTTCAATACCTTTTCCACCAACATGGATCCCATTTTTCAAATTTGAATTAAATTCAGTTTTAATCTAATTTATTGAATTGAATTAAAATTAAAACTCATTGAAATTTCAATTCAATGTATTTGAATTAATTTTTTTAGTTCAATTAATTTTAAAATTTTGAACCCAATTCAATTCAAGTTGTATGCAATGTCATTTGATATTTTGATTCAAATGGAACTTACTTTCCACACAATCAAAATTCTAATTTATCAATTGATCATCCCTAGTAAGGCACAACAACATGGAAGCCAAGTTAATAATAATGCATTTTTTGTCGCATTTGTTGGCCTTGCCTACCAATGCAAGGATATTGTGTTTAGATTCATTATAGAATATAGTAGTTTAATCATCATAAGGAAAAAAACTCGAGGCTTCAAGACCTAGGGTATTTGTTGCGTGGGCAAGGAGAAAGTCAAGGGCTTTGGGCCCCTGATTCTTGAACATTTGAAGAAAAAAAAACTCAAGGCTTGCAAGCCCCAAGTGCTTCTTGTTTTGTCAAGAAGAAAATTGGGAGTGCAAGGCCCTTGGTTGCTTAAGGAGAGGAAGAAAACAAAATCCTAGGGCTTGAGACCCTAAGTGTTTTTGAAAGTTTGGGAAAATCTTTCAAAAGCTTCAAAAAAAAGTTTTCCACACCTTAAAAAAAACTAAGAAAAGTTTTTAAAACCTCAAGAAAGTAAACAAGAAAGAAACACAAAGGTTAAAGGAAGAAGAAACTTACCTCATCGTTAGTGTGTGCTTGGTTTGGGGAAGCCTCCTCCTACAAAATGCAAAACACATTCATTTATACATCAAAAAACCCTAAAGGAGCTCATTTTCGAAACGTGTACATCATAAAACTTTTATAACATTTTTTTTCCAAAAAGGTTTCTACACAACTTTTTTGGATGAAATGATAAGATAAGGTTTGGAGATGTTCATTTCTTGGTTTCCAAGTTGTACATTTGAAGAATCAAGTTTTTAAATAATTAAAAACACCTCTCATGTACATGAAAAAGAAAATTTTCACCACAAACAAAAACATAAAGAAGGTTCATATTCCAAATGCAAGTTTTAGTAGCTCGTTGATGTTTCCATGCCATATAGCTCTTGCATCTCTTTAATGGTAAATAATCTTATTGTTCTTCCAATGGCTCTTCTTCATTGCCTCTACTTGGAATTTGTCCACATGAAGTTATTCCTCTTCCTCCCATGCACCTTCCAACTTTCCTCCACGTTTTTGTCGTCATGCATCTACTTTTTATTGAATGATTGAATTCATTCATCAATAACAACCCTTATATCAATTGATCTTGTTAATTTGCCATTCATTGTCCTTAAAAACATGTAATTTTAATGTTTTAGCTCTTTTAAGTGTTAATGCCGGTAATCCTTTGAACAACACCAAAATCCACCTTGTTCTATAACTAATTTATTATTGATGACACTATTAACAGTTCATAGTTTACCACCATTGTCAACTTTAAATGTTGTTAATTTTTATGTTTTGCCATTGACATCTATTGTGTTTGTTAACTTTCGAAATGATAAATGTTATCTTTCACTTCACCAAATTTTCACGCTAAGCAACAACCTTTTATGATCTATCCAAAGGAGTTTTAATCTTCAGAATTGCACAAATATAAATTCAACTAAAGTTTTATTATCTTAATATTATTTAATAGGAGGATAATAAAATAATATATTGGTTCTCAAGATGGGTTGAATCATTTCCCCATATCAAGCAGGTTCCCAAACTTTATCCAAACATTTGAGATCAAATATGTGTTCCACAAAATGTGAAGGACATGTCATTTTTAACAACATATATTCATTCCATACATATATGTTTGAATTTGATAATAGTACACCATCCCAATGAAATGTAATTATGAAAAAAATAATTAATCCAATCATTCTAATTATGATGTTATCAAATTTTTCAAGGAGGTTATCATTTATCTTTGTAAAAAAATCTCAAGTACATCTTATTATTTATCACCATCACACACAATATATATCCAAACATTCATATATGGAAAAATACATTTATTTCATACATATATGCTTTAGATAATTAATATTTCACCTTCCCAATAAGTTCATGAAGATGCAAGTATTTAACATTCTTCAACATCAATTTCCAAATCCAAATGTTCATCTATAAAAATATTTTAGGTATGTCCTTAAAAACGTCCTCATATCAAATTTATATTTTATTTTGAAAAACAAGGCATTATTTTCCATGAAAAATTACATTCATTTCATAGTTACGTGTCTAGTTACCATTATTTCAATAACATATTTCATTAATTCAAATTTGTTACACTTCCTTTTCTTTTCACATTAAAAATCTATCGACCCTAGAATTACTATACTTAACAATTTAAATTGATTATTGTTGTTTGTTGCATTCATCCAAAATAATATCATTATATATGATAGATTTGATATTCATCCCATCATTTTTATATTGTGATAAATAAGTTTCTCAACTACTATTATTTTGCAAATAACAAACCACAATAATCAATTCTTGTTCATTTTTTCCTCTTAATGTTATTGTTTGTGTGCATAAAAATAGAAAGGAAATAATTGAAAGCAAGAAAATTCTTGGAAATATTATTTATTATGGTCATGTTTTCCATTGTTGATGATTAAAACCTACATGAACTCCATTTTTACACTTATTGTTATAGAGAATAACAAGGAATCAACCTCCTAATAAATTTTGTAAATTGTGACTATGGATTTTAAAGTACACAAATTCAATTACAACATTGCCTTTAGTTCAAATGGACATTTGTTAGCATTAAGAAGTCTTGATGGAATAGTAAATGTGTGGGAAAGCTCCATTTGTAAATTGAAACACAAGCTAAAAGGATTTAATTGGAAATGCCATTGAGGTCAACATTCAAGAGACTAATGATGATTGGATAAATGTCTAATGGTTAGGTGTGAAACTTATTCTTGATTAGAGGTTGCCCAAGCTGGTCCTTTATTAGCATGTTCCATTCTAGGGTGCTAGTTGGTCATCCTTGTAAAACTTCTAGTATGTAAACTCTTATTTAAGTCTAGATCAAGCACTAGAGCAATGGAAGGAGGATTAATAGAAGGAAAGAGAGACAAAGACATAGAGGAATGGGAGAAGAAAATTGTTGATAGGAGAGAGAAGAAGGATTAAATAACAATCCTAGGATTAAGAAGTCATTAGTGATTTATTGATTTAAAAACTTTTAATAGCTATTAAAAGAGATAGAAAGACAAAAGAGTGAACAAGTTGAACATAATTCATTCAAGGGATGAAAGTAGATTATGATTTTATCACCCCCTTTCAACCCTAAACGAATGAAGTTCAACCTAAATTTTAGATGAGATGGACAAAAGATAAAAGGATCCCATATGCCCACCTAACTTTTTTTATTTACATGTTTTTTGCAATAGCAAAGCTATTGTTCTGTTGATTTGTTAAATCAAAAGGAGGTTGATTGGTCCAAGCTGAGAACAAAATCCTGATCTTCTTGAATGTAAACTTTTCATTAGTCCTTGTTATCCTTATTTGTTCCAGGGATTGATATACCAACAATTTCTAGTATTGAGGATTTAAAATGGAGGGAGTTTTTAGCTTACACCACAATCTACTATTATATTCAGTACCACCAACCACAGGGGTATGGGGTACTAAAATTTGAAGTAGGTTGCATTTGACTCTATGCTTTAAAAGAATATTGTTGATTAAAGTATAACTATCAAAAGTACTACCATCTGCATCAGATCGCGACCTTGAGCAAACCAACCTTTACTATGATGCGCATGGAATGACAAATTTATCCTTCGGTGTTACCATTAAGAATGTCACACTCGAAATTTATGAAACCCATTCAACTTTAAAACAACATACGACTCACATAAAGAAAGCTTTTCATTCTAGTTTTTTATATCAAAAGGTTACCGAAGTCATGTAGAATTCAAAACTCTAATTAAATTTACAAAAAAATGTGTTTTGATGTGGAAAATGAATGCATAAGGAAAAAGTTTCAAGAATGTCACAAAAGGGATTTTTTTTATTAGGAACACAAAAGGAATATATTTTTTGGGAATTTTTTTTTGATGTTAATTTTTAAAAATACTTCAAATGCCAACCTCCTTGATGTCTTTTATGGATAATTGATTGAATCAATTTTCATTTAATTATGAATATTTGAAATCAAAATTGTGAAGTCTTAAATGGTCATCGATGTCAAGAACACAAATGATAATTATTTTCATCTTTTGTTGTTTTAATGATTAGTTTGGATCATTCCCTTGTGCATGTACTAAATAAACAAGAAAAAATATTTAATGTGTAAGTGTAAGGACATTTAAAAGAAAAAAGTCAAAAACTAGGTCAAGAATGTTTCAGGATTCAAAATGTTAATGAATATTATAGATTTTTGGGTGTTCATTATTTTTCACGAGTGTGTGCATAGGTGGGTAAAACATAGCCCACCTAGTCCAATCAAATAAACCAATGTATAAGTAGATGGAATTTATTTATTTATAATTGGGTCCAATTTTCCTGTGATTTTGACAAGGTGGTTCCAAATGGTACCACCCCAAGAAAAGTGTTATTGGCAACTATTCCAAACCATGTGGTAAATTGCGTTCAAGTTGAACCTAAAAAATGGAAGCAATTGATGGACCACAATCAAAATTTGGCTTGTTTCATAGATTTGGGTGATCACGTAATGGAAACAATCACTTAGAGTATCAATTGTGAATACATGAAATTTCAAGCAAATGATGTTCATTAAGGAAAATCTAAAATATATGTTACTAATAATGTTTATGTTCAATATACATGTAATTTACTATTTTTACATAGATCATTACAACATATCAAGAAATGATGCATAATTAATAATATTGTGCAAATTTAATGTTTATTCATTTTTATACACATGATATATTAATATATGTTTAAAATTATCATAAAAACTCATTGAACATTAATGTACCCTATGTTGATGGCCCAAATTTGAATGCATTCAATTGAATTTACCTTCCAAACCTTTTTTTGCAATTTGTTTGAATTTCCAATAACAATACCCATTAATATTTCAATAATCTTGTTCACATTTTAGGTCTCAAAATTATAGAATCAATGTTGTTAAATCAAACTTGGTGAAGGTTTTCCAATAATACCAAAAATGCCCCCATATTCCAATAAAAATTTTAATCTTGGTTTTTTATTAATTCAATGAAAAAGTGGTTCAATAATCAATAGAGTCCACACCATAACTCTAAACATTTAAAACCAAGTTAATGCACCCCTATTCATTGAAATCATTTTGATGATAAGTCCCATAGCATAACCTAAAACATTATGGTTTGGGAATATCATTATGACAAAACGAAACAAATTACCTTCCTTCATGGATAAATAACATAACATGTGTTGTTGGCCACAAGTGTGAACACACTCAGCTCATTTTTCGTTTTAATCCCAAATTTTTGTAATTTGTTTGAATTTTCAACAACAAAATTCATTCAAAATTCAATATCCTCCACATCTTAAATATGAAAATATTTAAACTTCATTAAATTTGACTTGGAAACTACTTTCCAACAACACCAAATACACCTTTGGATTTGAATACAATTTTTATTCATGATTTTTCTAGTGTTTACTAAGAAAATGGTTCAATAATCAATGACCTTTGCATTGTAGCTCTAAAAATTCTCAACCCAAATCAATGCACACCTACTCATCGTTAGGTTTTCAAAGACATCAATAGCATTGCATGAAGCAATTTGGTTTGGGAAATTTCAACGTGATAAAACAAAACAAAATTACCTAACTACATTCATAAATAGATCAAATCATTTTTTATTTATTTTTGTATCAAATGAATGGTTATTTATGATGTAATTTTTTGTGTGCATATAAATAATAAAATTTGATTTAAAAATAAAATTTAAGAAAATTCTGAACTATAAGTTTGTAATAATGCATGTTCAATACACCTAATTATTATTTATATGTAGATTGAATTGTATTTTACAACATATCAAATAATGATACATAATGAATATTTTTGTGGAACGTTAATGTTTATTCATTTTTATACACATGATATTTGAATATTTGTTTTAAATTGTAATAAATTTTCATTAAAAATTAAACTACATGTAAATTATATTGGTGTAAATGAATGGTTATGTATAATGAAAATATTATTTGTGCATATAAATATTTAAATTTAATTGCAAAATAAAATTCAAGAAAATTCTGAAATACGAGTTTGTAATAACGTATGTTCAATATACGTAATATATTATTTATTTGTAAATCAAATGTAAATATACAAAAATCAAGTAATTATATATAATTAATAATTTTGTGGAAATTTAATGTTTATTCATTTATATATATATGATATCTTAATATATATTTAAAATATAATAAAAAATCATTAATTATTCAGGTAAATGTAAATGTTTTTTCTATACATGAATGGTTCATTGGTTATGTATGATTTTTTTTTTTGTGCGTAAAAATATTACACTTTAATTTGAAAATAAATTTTAAGGAAATTTTGAAATATAAGTCAACTTAATAATGTGTATGTTCAATACATGCATAATTTATTATTTCTATGTAAGTTCAATTTTAGTTTACAACATATCAAATAATGATACTTAATTAATATTTTTTTGGAATATGTTCAATACATTTGTAATTTATTATTTCCATGTAGATTAATTTAAGTTTACAACATATCATGTAATGATACATAATTAATATTTTTTAAAAAATTAATATTTATTCTAGTATTAGCTATTAGTTCCAATAGTTTTTTCATTCTTTCATTTTATTATCAATATTTTATTACTTGTTTACTTATTTATGATTAAATTATAATAATGATTGGAATAATTAGCAAATATATTTACTAAATTATTATATAATTTCAGAGATTATTTTCATTTAACACTATTATATTTTGAGGATATATTATATATATATTTTTCTTATATAATATCCATTATACTAGTTCATAAAAGTTCCAAGAAGTTAGATAAAAATATGAATAATAATAATTAAATAACTAGCCTAGCCTAACAACTAGCTACAATATTATTAATAATGTTGTTGTTGTATTTATAGCCAATTATTAATTATCAATATATTTTAATAACTAATTTAATTTAAATATAATTTAAATATTAATATTTGAGTTAATTCATTTTTTAATGAAATGTTAATAAAAAGTTATAAAGGATTTGGAATTTTAAAAATTTTCAGTAATAAATATTAATTAATTAATTAATTAATAGATAATTACATTTAATTATTTATTTTCTTTAAAATTAACTAATCGCCATATTATTTAATAAATGATGATAATATGTTTAATTTTTAGAATTATACTATTAAAATAGTCGATAAATAATTACTATAAGTAATTAAAGTAAGTAGCTAAATGTAGGCTAGGTAGATTATTAGTTTAGGTCTAGGCCTAACTAAACTTAGACTAGCTTATATAATTAAATTACAATTAGGTTACAACTAAATTTTTTATTCCATATTATTTAGCTTCCATTCCATGAATTTAAACTATATAAAAGAGTGCATTATGATTATTAAAGAACACAATAAACATGAAAATGTAATAGGCATTTGGGATGAGGCAATAAAAAAGGTTCAACTGTGAAGGTTAAACCAAATGAAATGAAATTTCATTTATTAATTGCCAAATGGCCTAGGTCTAGGACTAACATAGGTGCCTAGGTCCAGCCCTAACTTAAGCCTAATTTAAATGGCTTATGTTTAAGTTTAGTTTAAATACCTTGGTTTCGATGTAACTTATGCTTAGGCACCATGTGGCCTAGCCTATTGATGTGGATGTGCTAGGTTTCCTTTAACTATTTGTTGACCCCAAACTTTGTGAGCATACCACAGGTCATTTTACTATTTGTTTACCTTTATGAGCATGCCACATGTCATTTAACTATTTGTTAACCCCAAAATTTGTGAATATGCCATGTGTGAACATTATGATTATGCCACATGTCACCACACAATTGACCAAATGTTTAACTTACATAGTTGCAACCTAATTGAAATTGTAATTATAGTTTTGGATGACGTCATACCTAGTCAATAGACAAAGTTCATCCATCAGCCCAATCTAGTTGACAACATCCTTTGATTAGATTGATAGAACAATTTTCAACTAAATTGGCAAATAGTGGCATGTAACGGTTATCGTTGTGGTGTTGACACATGGCATACACTTTTGATTGTAATTTCATTCTTAAATTGTACTTGTCGACATTACTAGTTAGTAGTTGCAAAAAATATTTCTTGGTGGCAAAAAACAAGTTGCAACTATATGTGAAGTTTTCGATTTGGTTTGTAGTTGAACATTAGTTGAAAACATAGTTGTAAAAGGGGGGATTTTTTATTAATGTTTAAATTTTACGAGGACTAGCACAATTGGTATCTCCCAATAATTATTATGGTGTTTTCTTTACAATCTTATAAATGTGGATGCACTATTGCACTCACATCCACAATTCAACCTCTTGGGGTTGAATATTTATTTTGTGGAGTCAAGATCAAACTTTTTTAAAAAAATGCCTTAAAAATTAGAATCCGTATTTCCAAAATTTGAACTCTCTAGCATTGTGATTCTCTTCTTTTTTAATTATATTTTGTTGACATGGAGGTGCATATATAATAATTAAAGGATATAATTGTAAGTTCCATAATGTAATGTAGCAATGGCCCATTTGTATCATAACATTTAAGAGTTGTTGGTATGTGGTTGGATAGTGGGTCAAGTGGCATCTAAGGGGTACAATACTATTAGTAGGAACTGAGGATTTCATGACTTGGCTTTGGAATGTTAGAACTGTTTCTTGCAAGGTAATGCTACATTAAGCCATGGTGGATCAATCACTTGCAGAGATTTTACTTCTAATGGTACCTTATGTTTTCCTTCAAAAACATAGAAAGAAAAAAAGACACAAAAAAATTATTTGAAAGCATTTGATGATCCTCTATATACTATTTTGAAAATTCAAGTGTTGAGGTATTGACACAATCTAAACATAGTCCATAGACAATGGGAACAATTGTAGACAAGGCTTCACATAGAAACACTCGCAACATGCTTAAACAAGCTCATTGATCATGTTGAGCACATTAGCATTAAGATTTGTGTGAATTTTCATTTGCATCCATACATGCCTACAAAATGAAGAATTGTTTGTGCATTAGGTTAATTTTAATTCACAATTCATTGCACACCAAAAGATCAAGTCTAATTTCTTTGAGACGCCTACAAATAATTGAGAATTTTGGGCGTTCATGTGGATTAGGTGCCCAACATTCCTTGATCAAGGAGAGTAATTGTGCAAGGTCACTATTGTTGGAAGGCAAAGATGGCCTTTCATGTTGTGGGGAACTAATTCTTTCAAGCACTCTTACTGGGGGGTTACCAAAAGGGTGTAAGATTTCCAGATAAAATTTGTGAGCACATGATTCCAAAGCTATAAACATCAACCTTTTGTGCAGAATAATTTTCCCCAAAAGCTTCTGGTGCCCTCCATGGAGCTGCTCCACAAATCTGGGATTACAACATTGATGCAGAGGTATTGACCATTGTCTTTGCCAATCCAAAATTTGCCAACTTCACCTCGACATACCTAGCTACAGATAATTCAAGGTTTGTGTTGGGACAAACCAAGATGTTATTAGGTTTAAGGTCACGATGTACAACATCTTGTCCATGCAAGTATTCCATACCTAAAGCAATTTGTAACATAATGTCAATGGCTACTTGAGGTGTGAATGGTTAACGGCATGAAACCTTTCATTCCTTGATGTGCCTCTCTAGATTTGTGGGCATGAGCTCCATCAAAATTGAACAATTGGTAGAATATTCTTGATGGCAGCATATCAATTGCACAATATGTGGATGTTTAGGTTAGCCATGATTCCAACTTCATTAGCAAAATCACACTCTTGATCCCCATTAACAAAAGGATTAAAGGATTTTTTAGCACAGACCATCCCAAACCATGTGCATTCAGAAACTGCTCCAAATGTGCCTAGCCCCAAAAAAATTCCTAGCTGTGTTTCCAAATTGGTGGTCCAAAGAAACCATGAAAGTGGACCCTTTTGTGGGTTGTTGGTACTCATAACACTTTGAACCCTTTTTTGGAGATAATCTGCAAGCTTGATCTTTGCTCTTGTTTTAGAATCACCAGTAAGTCCACTCATTGGTTGTTGTTGAAGC
>Ga0116227_10014218_pt1 | contig 12200 bp, 11 predicted proteins | sample S1TSphgellanicum_FD_89693 | JGI IMG/M metagenome (GOLD analysis project Ga0116227, IMG submission 89693) | Host-associated microbial communities from peat moss isolated from Minnesota, USA - S1T2_Fb - Sphagnum magellanicum MG | ecosystem: Host-associated > Plants > Peat moss > Unclassified... | reverse complement strand
CTTCAGAAAGGTAATAAGATTGACCATCTGGAAGACAAAAAACTTCTTACAACTACAAAGTCTCAAGAACCTGTAAAATTGACTATTGATAACCCCCAGCTTTGCAGTCATTGAGATATTAGACACAAGTATATTCAATGTCCAGGTAAGGAACGGACATAGCTCACAGAACAATCAAATAGACATCATCTAGATCATTACTTCAGCATAACTGCAATAATTTGCAACATATCCATTGCCAACTCTTAGGTGTCTCTAGACATGAAGCCAGTGTGAAAGAGACACCAATCTTCTTGTTCAAACCCAGTACATTTGAAAATACTTGGAACACTTTGGAAGAATGAATGGAGTTTTGGAACCAAAGAAGCACCTTGAATCCCTCCACACACTGTTGAACAAAAAACGTGGCAAAACTAGAGTGGCATTCAATAGGCGTGCCAGTGCCACTGCATTGCAAACCTATGACACCCATTTTTGAGGAAAAAAATGTCAGTGCAACACAAATTAAAGAAGCTAAGCCAAAACCAGTGCTTCAGTGTAAAGCATAGTAGAAGAGAATTGAAGAATAGAAGTGTATACCGCAATGCGCTGCTGATTAAGACCGCCATTGGCACTAATCATTAAGTACCCAGAACTCTTCTTTAGCAGTGGTGGTGCTGTAAAAACAAACAGGAGTTGTAAAGATTTCTAACTTGGGTTTAGTATACAACAAGGTGGGTATTGAATGAAACCAGACATGATTGGTTTCTTGGTGGATTACTTGATGCCCTTCACCACAGAGAACTGCAAATCCATTCTTTTTCCTGTCTCATGTGGGCAACACATAGTCTAAACTTTCCTAACTTTTGCCAACCCCATAAATCTGTGAATCTGGACATTTCCTGATGTGTAGAAGGGTGGAATAGAGAACTCTCAGCAGGAGCAAGGCAGTGTTTATCAGAACATAACATGCTGAAAGCTCCAGAGTTTCAATGCAACTTGCAATTAGAGACAGAAACACACCCAGATAGCCTTGAGTCCTCTGATCTGCACATGGCTTCCAAGCTGCTGCTGCTTTAAAAGGCTCCTGCCACAAATCTTCTGATTCTGTCTGTAACTCTCCCTGCAGCATTACAAGATAAGATGTCAACAAAAACAGCCCAGGTTTTGAAAAACTTACAAATCCACAGTACAAAAGGTGTCATTTCAGAAATTTGGTGCACAGTATGCTTCCATGGATGTTGAGACTGAAAAAACAATCTTAACTTGAGATGGAAAGCAAAGCTTGACAAAAGTTGTCTACCTCAGCAAGGGCATGTGCTGCCAATGATAAAAGCCGCTCATACACATGCCCAGAAGGTCTCTCACTTTTGCCAAATGATCCCTGTCATGGTGCCACATCAAGGACTTAACTCTGCTTAAGTACAGATTGTTGGACCTTAATCATTCACTGGTGACAACAGTAGCAAATAGCCTCCTCTTGCTGGCTTCTTCACTATGCACACACTCATGACATTCATGCAACATGGGTACCAAACAAAAGTTAGGAGGCATGTTCTGACAATTTTTACTGTTCCCAAAACACAAGCATGCTGACACCATAAACCACTAAACCACAAACATTTAGTCTACCTGAAATATTGACATTGTTCGAGCACTTTGGTGAGAAACCTCTTGAAACTGTGAAAGAAACCACCAATCAAGTGCAAACCACAGAAGAACAAACATAAGTGGGAGGATTCCTCCATTCTTCCACAGCTGTCGCTTCCTTCTCCCAGAGAAGGTTGCACTTCTTGTGAAAACTGCCCGTCGAGGAGATGAAAGAAGACCAGATGAAGAGGCCAATGACCTTGCTCTTGGGGTAAATCTGCTGGATTCTGGTAATGCAACTTCCGGCAACACGGACTTTGGAGAAGAAGGGACTGAAGAGAGAGTCCTCAGCAAACTTTCAGATGCTGTAGTTGCAGACAAGGCTTGTGTCCTGAAGGCAGCCCCTTGCAAATTTCGTGCCTTGGGTGATGATATGTTTGGCTGTGGGGAACTTGAGCGTTGTAATCTCTCTGAGTTTTGGCGCTGTAGAGACCTAGAAGAGCTTCTCAAAGTGGTGGTGGGCTTCTCTGACAGAAGTGAGTCAGACCGTCGAAGGGGTAAATCGGCACTGCCATCTTGGGGTGATAATGCGAATGAAGAAAAAGACCTCTGCTCTTGACCTTTACTGGCAAAGTCTAAGGTGGCATCTCCCATTGGTTCAACACGATTCATTTGTGCTAATGCTGAATCTTAACCCGGCCTGTTGGCACAAAATGCTGAAATTGGAAAAACTACCATAGGCTTCCTACATGGCTCTTGATTAGCATCTCTCAAACCAAAGCTAGTTGCATGCTTTGATTTAGAACTCTGTGGGTAACTTTTGATGGACATGGGTATGGGAGTGTCACATATGTAAAATGTGCCAAAAGCCACAATTCCTTGCTACCTGCAAATCTGCAAAGCTCTAACTGTGAGGAGATATTGAGGCCTGCCACACCAACATTTATGGGGCTAGTCTTACGCCCACCCTCCATGATCCTAAACCTATAAGCTAAAGCAAAAACAAACAATGCTCCTAAGAAATTCAGTGGTAATCCCCGAATTTAGTCTCCCAATCAAGCAGTCCTACCACATACACCAGTGATGCAAACAGGTTTTAACTTTCAATGAAAGAAATCTTATCTCAGCACATACTTTTGCTGATGAAACTTTACAACAACACATTGAAGGTAACTGTTCTGTGAGAGCCCATAGAAACCAAACAGAACAGAAAAAGAATGGCTACAGCCTTATGAGTGTCACTCACAAAGTGTCAGACCATCACCTTCAGTTAGATAGCAGTGACAGGGTCCCATGACTTTGCACTGATGCCATCAGCTCCCAATGGCACTGGGTGTAGATAAGTATCTAACAATCCACCACATTTTTTGGGCAAACCATTAAATGGGCATCTGAATCTTGAGTTTCTGTCACATTCACAGAAGCAAAAGAAAGACTCAGTCATGATATTAGCTAGCCATCAAGACACATAGCCCTTGAAAGAACTTATCTTAACACAAGTGACAAATTTATTTGTTCATCTAAATTGACAGTTGTTCATAGACCAGCCAGTTTAACAATGCTTTGTGAGTAAGAACCTGACAGCTTATACAGTTCCAAATAAGGTCAGTTTCTTAGCATCGGGATATGATCCATTCCATTCTGGTTTCCAGAATGATGCATGCTAACAAGGTTGTGGACAACCTGAGAGCCCATTCCTACAGCATGATATTAAGTGAAGCAATTTCCATACCACACCACAAGGATGGTGATGCTTAACCCATTGACAGATTTCACACATTTGCAGATGTAAATAAAGACCATGCTCAGGATCTAGAATCAGTTCTTCCTTTCTACTACTACAGGAATAAAATCACACTGTGCAATGTGAGGATGCAAGCAGCCAGTTCTGATCACAAGGAACTTACTCTTGTCGCATTATCATTCTAGGGTTTCTGAGAACCTTCACTATACACAATCCAAGTTGTCAGGATGTGATTTCGGTAAAGAGTACTTGCAAGAAAGTTTGCATCGCACAGATACCTGATCAAATCCCTCTGGCATCATCAACCCAGTAAGCACAACAAGCCAGTAACGTAAAGGGTCACCACATTAAGGCTTATGCTCCCTAGATATCACACAGAATAAGCAACCCTAAAGGCAGGCAGGAATCAGACTCCACATCCAATCACCAAAATTTACAAACCCTAGGAGCTTCCAAGTCCACCAAGAAAGATTTGATCCATGACAGTCCTGTGATTACAACCATTAGAAAGATCACACTGTCCCTTGAGGGTGACAAGGAGCTGCAACGGCAAATAGATTCTCTGTCAATGTTGGCAAAAGACAAGGAATCGATGATGACAGGAGCTGTGATACGTTCAGCAAATCAAAAAATGAAACAGAATCACGAATCCAAAACCAAGTTCTTTGAAATGTTTGTTCACCTCCGCAGGAAGACAGAACCTTAGCCATGCATAGATCATTAGCCAGGGAGGGAGAAAGAGACTTCCCGTCTTCTTCCTTCAGATTTGAAATTCCTCAACATACTTATCCCTTGGAGGAAGATCTACAATCTTAGGATTTATCGAAGCATCAACAGCGAGACGAGATCTGAAGCTTGCTACGAAAGAAGAGTTCAGAAAAGGAGGTATAACCTTTCATAGGGATGATGCTTTGAGCCAAGATTCGGGACTCACGAACTTGGCGCGGAAGAAGAAGAAGAAAATAACAACAAAATGGCAGCTCAAGAGCTTTCCCAAAATACCCAGCTCGTCCATTTCATTCGTTCCTGCTTCTTGGATGCGTAGGAAAGAGGAAGAAGAAGATCCGGCGACAACAAAATCAATCCTCCTGCCACGCATCGACTTAAAATAGCGACAGATCGTGTCTCTTCTGCCCTAACTTAGCGCCTCCGTTTTTTCTTTGTTGGGTGCATGGCTTTTGATTGTGCAAGAGAAGTGTGGCGGAAACACCCAACTCCTCTTGGCTGGAAACCAGCAACCAGTTCAAACAGGGGCAAAGTATCTACAAATGTGGGACCCAAATGAACAACTCTCCATCGTTCCGTAAGCTTCTCTCTCTCTCTCTCTCTCTCTCTCTCTCTCTCTTCAGATAACCAGAAAGACGCCCACCCAACAACAAACCACAATTGCCAATTCTCGACTCTTGTGTGATTTCTGGATTGCCATCGGAACTCGATGCCGGAACAAAGAGAGTGCCTGTAAAGCTGACGAGCTTCCGGGCCTTTGGCTTGAGTCCCAGACAAACTTGATTGTTAGCGTAAAGAGAATGCCCAACGGCAGCAATAAATTGGCCTGTACAGCATGTTTTGGATGAAGATTTACAGAAAAATACTGTGAATCCTCTTTGGGTTTGTCATTGAAATGGAACACGTTCGCAGTGCCCTGCAAGGGAACCTGTAACTGGATATGACGATTTGGAGTAATAAATGACTGTTCCTCATTGGCCAACTACAATGATTATTAGCCCATGTGGTGAGAGTAAATGGACCTCTGCACTATTGTTTAGATGAAGATAATAGAAGAAAAACACTCTGGAGCTTCTTTGGGCTGGTAAAAATGCACATGTTCGCAGTGTGCTCTGCAAGAGCAGCATGTGGAGCATAACATATGACTAATTCCCAGTAGTAGTACTACTACTACTACTAAATGACTCTTTCTCATTGGCCAACTACAATGATTGACTGAAGTTGTTGGTGAGAGTTAAATAGTCTCTTACCAACTCCTGGGTGGGGATGGGGGGAGAAACTAAACAGTGCACACTGGATATGTTAAATACTCAGTAGAGGGGCCTGCTTTTAAAGCTGTAAGTAAGTAGCGTGTGTACAGGTAACAACGTGCACGTGGGGTCTCACTGATCCGCACGTTCAAACCTGACCAAACAACCTGCCTTCATATGCACTTTTGCTTGGGAAGTGGGGTCTTACACAGTGCACAATGCACACACACTAGCCTTCTCTCTCTCTCTCTCTCTCTCTCTTCAGGCCACAATGAACCAGCAACCACCACTGCACCGTGAAGGATGAATTTGCTTTATTTTTTAAATTAAAAAAACTTTTTTTTTTTGGTTGAAGGTGGCTTTTTCCAATTGAATCTTCCTGTGAGTGATAGTCACTTTGGCTACATAAAGTCATTTCCTTTACAAAAAAAAACATTGGTGTGAAACTTTTATATTGTTAGAATGCATTGTAAAGTGATGTTTCTTTTCTTGGAATTTCGGATTATTTTGTTTTTTTCTTAGTATAATTTTTCAATGTTTCGACCTTTTTATCCTCATTTTTTTTCCAATTTTTTTGTTTTTATTTTTTTAATTTGTTTTTCGCCTAACCTACTATGCAGGTATTGTAATGTAGATACCTAATATATAGGGTCTGTGAAATAGGCTTGTGCCTAAGATTGGGAAAAATGTAAATGATCAATGGCATTGTTAGAATGCGAGCTTTGAATTTTATTTGCGTTAATTTTAGTAAACTAGAATTTAAATCCTAATATACCTAATAGCTTGAGCATAGAGATTGTGTCTAGGTGAAAAGAAAAAATTATTGAACAGTGAGATTGTTCAAATGGGTGCCTTGAATGCTTTTCAAAGTTGCTTTAATGAACTAGTAGTACTTACATTTTGCATGCAAATTACATACACTTATTGTTGCGTGTCAAAAGACATTAAAGAGCATGCATGTCTTTGTTGCATGTCAAAAGACATGAAAGAGCATGCATGTCTTTGTTGCATGTCTTTCGACACACAAGGCAATGTGCACTAGAATTTTGGAGTTGGGATTTTTGACCTTTGTGCTAGTTTCAAGAGGGTTGGAGCAAACAATTGATGATTGAACTAGTGCTAGTGCCCCAACTTAAAGATGCACGTTCATGAGTTTCTCTACATACTTTGTTATTAGGCATATAATAAGCGTTGACATTGAATTTCCTCTAGTCTTCATTGCTATGCTATTGCGTCGCTTTGGTTTAGATTTTTTATGCAAGTCCAACAACATGTCCCTAAAAATTTTAAACAAGATTTAAATTTGGTTTTTGTTGGTCAATCTTTGAAACATTAATGAGTTTGATAGTTGGATCTCTATAAATCCTTTGATGAATATGAACTATCATGATTACAATCATTTGTCTGATTTGACACTAAAAGAAATTATTCTTTGTATATTTTGTGGAACACATGAAATAATGGGTATTTTTTGGTATGTTAAGAAATAATTTTTTTTTTTAATTCTAAGTTTTCAATATTGAAAATATTTTAAATATATTTTGATAATCCAATTTCAAGCACCCTCTTTACACCTAGGTAAATTATATAATTTACTTTTTTCAATTTGAGCTTCGTGTTGTTGTGCACCACCAACGACGATCAACTTTTTTGTTTTTCTTATGTTTTGATATGGTTTTCAATAATTCATCATTATTTATGTCAATGTCAAATTTAATTTAAATTAATATACATTTCATGGACATGAAAAAACACATGTTAATTTGTCTTTCCATAACCATGTTGATGGATAGGGGAAAAAAATGAGATAGTTATAAAATGGAGGTAGTTATTAGGAAAGATAAAAAAATAATTATTTTAAAAGTTAATAAGAAAAAGAAGCAATTATTAAGAAAAAAATGAAATATATTATTTTTGAAATTGTGTTTGGAATGACCCATGGACAACCATATGAAGGATTCCAAAAAATCCCCCTTATACCAGTTTTGATTTCTCATCACTAGAATAAATTGCATTTTATATTTCTTTGCATGTTATTTGTAAAAAATGTAAATAACTTTCCCAAGAATTAACATCATTGCCAAATATATGGCACTCATTTTTAGAGAAAGGAAACAAGACTTGAATATGTAATCAATAATGACAAATTTCATGGCCTATAGTCCAACTTCCTCAATTTTTTTACCCTTTAACTTGGTGGTTGTCTTGCTATGTGTGATGTGTATACATATGTAGATCCTTTGAAATATAACGGTGCTCACTCTACTATGTGATGAGCACAAGAATCTAACCACCCATTTCTTTTCCAATTGCCTCTATGGAAAAGTTTAACTTGCAAAATCTTGAATGCTAATGCATTCAAAGTTTGGTTTTAGTCAAATCCACAAGAAATGTATAGGCATTTTGTCAAAAGCCAAAACATATGTTTTTCTTTTCATATATTCAAAAATATATATTCCCTATGTTTTAGCTTGAGCCCACAAAAGAACCTTGGGAGCTTCTAGGTTTCATTTTTTTTAACAAACTTATGTGATGGGTTGACTTGTAATGCAAGCAAGATTTTGTGAAAAACATAAATATAATTGTGAAAGTTGTAAATCAACCTTCATTCTTCTTAACGACCGCTTGCACCAAAAGCACGTGTGTAATCGATGATATAAAATTGGTCTTCTAACCATGTGAGTATTTGTCATGAGAAGGGAAATGACATCACAAGATTATGTATCTTATTATTTTAAATTCTTTGATGAACATGGACAAAGCATTAGAATAAAATATTATAATGATTTTTTTTGTTTAAACCATGTTTGTTTTTACTATTGTCAAAAATTTAATTAAGTAAGTCCAATAATTGGTTGTGAATTTGAACACAATTAGAGACATGGTATTCACTTCCAACACACTAGACTTGGGACAAGGTTTTCATTCCATCCTTTTCCCCTCATGCTCTTCATATCAATAGAAAGAGTTTTGGCAAATTATTGTGCCCTCTATTTTTTTCCACACCTAGTTTGGATTATCTTTTTTTTTTTATGTGCATTTGAAATTGTGATTGTCTATTTTGTGTGGTGGGTTGTTAATAAATAAATAGATAAGTTGTTAATAATAAATATTGCAGTCTTAAGTTTTGATTCCGATTCCATGTTCTTTATTTTTAAAATTTGGAAACATTTGGAAACAAGAATGAGCAATTTAAAAAATATATTTTTAAAAATTAGGCATGAAATTTTAAGAAAAACATAGATCCCACCAGCCCTCAAACCTTCCCAAAAACAACATTCTTTCTTTCTTTTCAAGTTCTATTTTTTTGGGTCTTCTTTGGTCTTTTGTTGAATTGCATTACATGACAACTTTTTTTGATTCCAAGTGAGTCCAAGTTGGAACTAGGTAATAAGGCATTTTCCCCAAACCAATTTGATATTTTTGATGAAATGTTGTGATTAAATAAATTATTTTCCATTTCAATTAGTGTTCAATTACTACTATAATTTACACATTTGGTGATTGATACATATAAAAATAAATCTACGATAATAATAATAATAATAACAAATGATCACATGAAATTGTAATAAAACATTTTTCAAAATGTTTAACACCAGTAGAAAAATGTCAATTTGCAATTACAATTTGTTATTAAAAACCAATTGCAATCAACTTTACAATTAAAAAATCTTTTAGTTGTATAAGTGAAGTCGAATTAAATCTTTAGTTACAAATGATAACTTAGCATGATGTCAACACATGTTCTATGAATGAAGTATACAATCAACATATACACTTTTATCATTTGACTATGTATAACATTTGCAACTATTAACCATTCTTTTGCAATTACTAAATAACCTTATCACTAATTGCCATTTGTGAACATAATCATTTTTTATGCAAATTTTCTTTATTGTTGAAATAATAATCTAGGCCATCCATTATGGATGGCCAAAACTTTCAACACATATTCTAATAAGATTTTGACAAGTGGCAAAACTTGAAATTTTTTAATATATGATTTTATATAATATATAATGAGGAAAAATCAACATGGTCCAATTTGAACTATTTCCATGATGACATTTGGACAAAAGAAAATTTGACACATGGCACTTAGAATATTTTTATGGAAATTAATTTTTTATTGAAATTTTGATCTCAACCATCCATTATGATTATTAAATTTAGATGTATTTATATTGTGACACATGGCACAATCAAAAGTTGCCATGTGATATATTGATTGAATTTTGGAGAATTTTTTTAAAATAAATATTTAATTACATAGGTGGGTAGGTAAATAAAATTATGTGCATAAAAGAATACCTACCTATTGATCTAAGACACATACCTACCTAAACTACTTTTTTTTTTACCCACCTAGGTACTTAAATAGATACATAGGTTGAAAGGTTGTCATGCCCGTACATGGCCTCATACATGATGGCCAGTTACGGGCATGCCCATGTGTGTTTTAGGGTTGATGTACGGTCTTAGGCGATTGTACGCTATTAGATACTTAGGGTTTGTTAACGACGGTATAAAAGGTCCAAACCTTCCTTTCTCCTTTAGTTTTTCTAGAATTCCTTTGTCAAGAGTTTCCTCCATCATAAGCTAGGATTTCTAGATGTTCATGGTGGCCATTGCACGGCCACTATCTACATACACTTCATTTCTTTCTTTCTTTGCATTTCAATTCTAGAAAAACTTTATTCCCTGTTGCTTCATGTTGAAAGCAACAGATTTCTTGCACTTTTGAAGTTCTTGAGTTGTTACTAATGGTTTGGTGTTGTTGCTGCCGGAAGAAGCGCAAGTTGCTACTACTCTTCCTACGGGAGGGAGCTTGCGTGTTACATTCATGCCAACCAACATAGTTGAGATTTTTGAACAGGTTTCAAAGCTCCCCCTCCCTTTTTCTTTCTTTCTCTCTCCTGTGCCGGCTAAAAAGTAAAAAAAAAAAACAAAATTAAGGTGGCGGCGGCGGTTGCCATTGTTGCAAAGCAGCTAAGCACCGCCTACTACCGCGACGCGAACTACAACGTACATTGCGTAGCGTCGCAGCGTTGCCAGCTCCTCCAGCGTTGCACAGCGCCACAGCGAGCTCTAGTAGCGCTGCACAGCGCCGTAGCAAGCTCTAGTGCTGCTACACAACGCCGCAACAAGCTCTAGCAACGCTGCACAGCGCTATAACGAGCTCCAGCGCACTACTGCACAGCGTCGTAGTGAGCTCCAACGCGCCACTGCATAGCGCCGCAGCGAGCTGCAGCAATGCCGCCGCGAGCTGCAACAACACCATCGCTGCGAGTTCCAGCAGCGTTGCACAACGCCGCTACGAGCTCCAGCAGCGCTACACAACTCTAGCAACGCTGCACAACTCTAGCAGCACCGAAGCTAGAGCTGCAACAGCGCCATCGCTGCGAACTCTAGCAGCAGCGCCATAGCGCCGCAACAACAGCAGCGTTGCAAGCGACAATGTTGCCATCGCTGGACCTTGGTTCGTCCGATGAGAGTTCAATTTCTGTCCGTCGAACTTTTGTCCATGGACTTTCGTCCTGTGTCCTGCACGCATGTCGTCCTATGTCCTACGTCCTATGCGCCTACCGTCCTACGTCTTACCGTCATGTTGCCCTACGTCCTACCACCCTATGCCTTAATGTCCTACATCTTGTTGCATGCGCCTTGTTGTCCTACGTCCTACCATCCTACGTCCTGCCTTTTCATCCAACATCTATTTGATTTCCGTGCAATATTTGTGTGTCACGGGTCATTCCCAACAACGCATTTTATTCTTCAAATTGTACGTTGTGTTAGAATTTTGTAGTTAGTGATGTGTATTATCACAACATTTTAGGGCATGGGACAACACCATGTCCTCGGATGATGAGAGCACTACCGCTAGGCCAGAACCCAAGTATTAGCTACGAAGTAACACACAATCCTTTGAGCCGATTTCTTTAAGCTCACAACCTTCACGACGGTACCATCAAGCATCCACAACACCACCGTCATCTAGTACAACTCCTACCAGGAATTCAGGTTCAGGTTACACTACATCAACAGTACATCAAAGTCCATTTGGAGGGGTTAATCAATGGGGTACGCCTATTGCTGCACCTACTTTCACACCATCACCGTATACTCCGTTGCAAGCTGTGACTTCAACACCCATATACACCATGGAGGTCAGCAGTTCCTCTGGGAGAATTGAAAAGTTCAGCGGAAGGCCAGGTACTATTTCTTTGAGGGAGTTCAAGGCAACCTTCTCAATTGTGGTTTGTGAATTAGAGCTCAAGTACGACGCTAATTACACCGAGGCGTTTGCATTCAAGCAATTGGCTCGTTATGTGCATTATAAGGCATTAATTCTGCAAGGATTTTGGGTGTCACCCAGATTCCCAATCCAGCTTACGCCATAGCCATCGCCACCGCCTCTCAAGCTGCATTGCAAGCTGCAATTGCACATCACGGGACTGTGCCAAATAATCCAGACCCGGTACCTACCTTAGTAAACCTTTCTCCTCAACAACTCATTACTGCAACTACAAACATTCCTCCCACCACGCATGCCAGCTTTTGCTGATCCAGTGGGGGAATTCTTCCGAATTCTTGAGCTGGAATTTCCAGTCAAAAGTTTCGAAAAAAATCTGCAACTCACCACCTTCTCTCGGCACAAGGATGAAACCCTCAAGATGTTTTACAAGAGGCTTCTCAAACTCAAAGAGGATACCCAGAGCATCACTGACTTGGAAGCTGCCCATCGGTATCTTCGTTCTTTGGAAGGTACTCCAACACTCCACGCACAGGTTTTGCAACGAGTCTTTGCAGAATTTGGAGACTCGTACACTTTGCTGGATGTGTACAACATTTCCGAAAAGTTGGAACTGGCTCATGCACACTATGAGGCCAGCACTATGAGGCCT
>Ga0116227_10014217_pt1 | contig 12201 bp, 8 predicted proteins | sample S1TSphgellanicum_FD_89693 | JGI IMG/M metagenome (GOLD analysis project Ga0116227, IMG submission 89693) | Host-associated microbial communities from peat moss isolated from Minnesota, USA - S1T2_Fb - Sphagnum magellanicum MG | ecosystem: Host-associated > Plants > Peat moss > Unclassified... | reverse complement strand
ATAGCGGTCTCCGAAAACGCCGATCACCGCAAGGACGACCAGCGTCGCCACCGTCGCGGTGCCGAGCGGGCTCGTCGGGGAATGGCTCTCCGTTTCGATGTGCGCTCCGGCGCCGCCGTGCTGGATCATTCTCCCATTGTGTACACTTGCCGGCTCGTCAAAACGTTCGGTCGATCACCTTTTTGCCGTACGCAGCATGCGCTTCACGATCGGCCGCGACGGGCACATGCTCACCGGACACTCACCGCAACGCGGCGTCGGCGCCTTGCAGATCGCGCGCCCGTGCAAGATCAGCCAGTGGTGCGCGTGGCGCCACTTGGCCGGCGGCACCAGTTTGGTGACGTCGTCCTCGACGCCGCGCGGTGTGGTCGCGAGCGTGAGCCCGAGGCGATGCGACACGCGGAACACGTGCGTATCGACCGCGAACGCCGCCGCTTCGAATGCCACCGACATCACGACGTTGGCCGTCTTGCGTCCGACGCCGGGCAGCGCTTCGAGCGCATCGCGATCGTTCGGCACGGCGCCACCGTGCTTCTCGACGAGCCCGCGCGCGGCGGCGATGATGTTCTTGGCCTTGGTGCGGAAAAAGCCGCACGACTTGATGATGCCTTCGACGTCGCTCTGTTCCGCCGCCGCGAGCGATGCGGCGTCGGGGTAGCGCGCGAAGAGGAACGGCGTCGTCAGGTTCACGCGCGCGTCCGTACACTGCGCCGAGAGAATCACCGCGATGAGCAGTTCAAAGGGGTCGCCGTAGTCGAGCGCGGTCACCGCGTGCGGGTAGGCCTGCTCCAGCACGGCGAGTTCTTCGAGCGCGACGGCGCGCGTCACGCGCCGCTTGGGAAACGGGATCGTCACCCGGCCGCCCTTCGCGATCGCACGAGTCGTTCGCTGCCCCGCGACACGCTCGGGGTGACAACGGATGCGCAACCGAAAGAAGCATCGTCATGCCGTTCTTCAAGACAAAGGATCCGAACGTTCCGCCCGGCCAGCACCTGACCAACGGGTTTCCGGTGCTGCACGTCGGCGATGTGCCGCGCATCGATCCGAAAACGTGGTCGCTCGCGTTCACGGGGCTCGTCGACAACCCGTACACGATCACGTACGACGAGTTGCGCGCGCTGCCGTCGACCGAGTTTCGCGGCGACATCCACTGCGTCACGCGCTGGTCGAAGCAGAACACCTCCTGGCGCGGCACGCTCTTCCGCACGCTGCTCGAGCGCGCGCAGCCGCATGCGTCGGCGACGCACGCGATCCAATACGCCGACAACGACTACACGACGAACCTGCCGCTCGCGGATATGCTCGGCGACGACGTGCTCGTCGCATGGGAATACGACGGCCAGCCGATCGAGCCGGTGCACGGCGGTCCGGTGCGCATGTTCGTACCCAAGAAGTACTTCTGGAAGAGCGCGAAGTGGCTGCATCGCATCGACATCACCGACCACGACGTCAAGGGCTTCTGGGAAATGCGCGGCTACAACAACAACGCCGATCCGTGGAAGGAAGAGCGCTACAGCGACCTGCCGAGCTGGATGGGATAGCGCGGACTACGACGCCGGCGCGAGCGGGCGCGCCAGCCGCGCCGCAAAGTCGGCGAAGGGCAACGGCTTGGCGATGAGATAGCCCTGACCGGACGTGCACCCATGATCGCGCAACCACTGCAGTTGTTCCGTCGACTCGATGCCTTCGGCAAGTGGTACGAGCCCGAAGCGTTTCGCGATCTGCAGCAGCAGTTCGCACAGATCGGCGTCCTTCTCGTCGGCAGGGAGACCGCTGACGAACGAGCGATCGATCTTGAGCACATCGACCGGCAACCGTTTGAGGTACGACAGCGACGAATACCCCGTGCCGAAATCGTCGATCGCGATACGCAGGCCGAGCTTGCGAAAGCGTTCGAGCGCAAACATCGATTTCTCGGTGTTGGTGATCGCCGCCGTTTCGGTGATCTCGACGCCGAGATGGCGCGCGATCCGCGGAAGATAGCGGAGCCGCTCCTCGATCTCGGTGATGAAACCGACGTCGTCGAGCTGCTGCGTCGAGAGGTTGAAGAAACACCGGAAGCCCTCGGGCAAGGCCGGCAGTCGCATCAGGTCGGTCACCGTTCGTTCGAAAACCCAGCGCGAGAGCCGGCCGATCAGCCCGTTGCGTTCGGCGAACGGAACGAAGTCGGCCGGTGAGATCAGGCCACGCGTCGGGTGTTCCCAGCGCACCAGCGCCTCGGCCCCGGTGATACACGTCGTCGCAAGCGCGAACGTCGGCTGATAGCGCAGCGAGAGCTCGCCGTGCTCGATCGCTTCGGAAAGTTCGATCGTCTGGAGGTAACGCTGCTCGAGATTCGCGCTCATCTCACGATCGAAAAAGGCGACGCACGCACCGCCGCGCCCCTTGGCGACATCGAGCGCAACGTCGGCCGAGCGCAGCAGATCATCGACCGTCCGTCCGTCCGCCGGAAAGCGTGCGGCGCCGAAGGACGCCGTCAAGGCGAGCATGCGCGTCCCGTCGCGATCGCCCGTGTGAAACGGTCGGGCGAAGAGGTCGGCATACCGCGAGAGCCGCACCTCCGCGTCGTGCGCCGACGCAGCGTCACGCATGATGATCGCGAACCCATCGCCGCTCGTTCGGGCGACGAAGTCACGCGGATCGATCGCGCTCAAACCCGCCGCGACCTCCACCAACACTTCGTCGCCAACCATATTGCCGGCCATTTCGTTGATCGCGCGAAAGCGGTCGAGATCGAGATACGCGAGCGCAAACGGCCTGCCTTCGGCGATGTCGGCGCGCAGCGCGAGGCGGAACTGCGTCCGGTTCTTCATCCCGGTGAGCGCGTCGTGCTCCATCTGAAATTGGATCCGTTCGCGCTGCTCGGCTTCGGAGAAGCGATGGGCGACGAACGCCGCCAGGACGTCGACGAACGCGATGTCGTCTTCAGCGAAGGGCGCATCGTCCATCGCGTGCTGCGAACCGAAGACGAGAAAGTGCGTCTTCCGCCCGATCTGCACCGGCGTGCCGATCACCGCACGCCAACCGATCTCGCGACAGACCAAGTCAAGGTCATCGAACGCGTGCAGATTGTTCCACGCGCACGTGCGCCCGTCGGCATACAGCACGCTCTGGAGCAAGCGTTCGAGCCCGATGCTCGCACCCGGCCGGAGCATGTCCGCGGCGGGATCGTCGTGATCCGAGACGGCGTCGATGACGACACTGCCTTGCTGCAAGTGGCTCAGGTAGCCGAACACGTGGCGGTCGGGGCGGATCATCCGCACGCCGGCGTCGAGGACGGCCGCGAGCCGCTCGTCGTCGGCACCGGTGAGGTTCGCGCCGATCGTCCACAACGACCGCAACCGTTCGGCGTTGCGCGCTGATTCGCGCTCCGAGTCGCTGAGCGCGGCTTCCGTATCGATCAGCTGTTCGCGCGTTTCGAGCAAGGCACGGATCGCCGCGGCGAGCACGTACACGGCCGCGCCCGCATACAGGATGCCCGCCGCGTACCATGCCATCGTATAGCGCGCGCCGCCGACGGCCGAGAGCACGATACCGACGGCGACGTTGAAGAGCCCGAAGGCGAACGCGCGGTCGATCCGGCTCGCCGGACGCAACACCGCGAGCGCCGCGCTCCCGGCCGCGCAACACGCGACGAGCGACGGCGCGAGTGCGATGCGATACCAGATCGTATAGTGCACGCCGTCGAGGATCGGCGGAAAGAGTCCGCTCGCACCACATGCGACGAGCGCGCCGACGGCAATGCCGGTCACGATCGCAAACGCGATCAGGTTGCGACGCCGGGCCTCGCACGGCACGCCCAACTGCGGATCGCGCACGACGACGTAGGCGAATGCATACAGCGCGCTCAGGGCTTGCCACCCCACGAGCAGCCACGAACTCGTCTGTTCCGATACCGGCAAGAGCGCGGCTTCGCCGGGAAGGAGACGGATGCACAACAGCAGCCCAACGGCGCAAACGCCCGATTCGGCATAGAATGCCGCCAGCAGTAACTTCGCCGTGGCGTCGGAGGAACGGCGGGCGATGTGCACCAGCACCGCAAGCGTGGAGAAATCGGCGAGGGCCGAGATCACGATCGATGTCGGGATCGCTACGGCGAAGGCCCGGTCGATCATATGCCGCGCCGTCATGGCAAGCGCCAGTCCGGCGATGAGCACGACGGCGACGTACGGCCATGCGACCCGTGCGTCGTTCGCGGCGGGGATCCGGCCCGCCGGCATGCTTCCGGCGCGGCGGCCCTGGAGGAAGTGGTCCATGAATGCTCTCCCTGCCCCCCACCCGAGGGACCGGAACGCTGGTGCGCAATGCGCGCTCGCAGCAGAGTGACCGCCGTTCCAAGGAGCGGCGGAGATCGGGGCTGGCTCGTTCGAGCGGGAGCAGATCCGCCGCAAACGGGGGTACCTATGCCTGCAGCCCTACTCTAGCGGTATATGATAGAAAATGTCAACCCATGACTTTTATCAGAGAATGACTTTTATCTAGCTGTACAGAACGGCACACGAGCGATGGAAATCGATAGCTCGGTCGGCCTGCGGCAGCGCAAAAAGGACCAACTGCGCGAGCACATCATCGCGGAGGCGATGCGGCTGTTCGCGGAGCGCGGCTACGAGGCGACCACCATCGAGGACATCGTCGCCGGACTGAACGTCTCGTCGCGGACCTTCTTCCGCTACTTCGAGAGCAAGGTCGATGTCGTGGTCGCCGGCCCGTTTCAGATCGGACTGCGGTTGGCTGAATTCGCGCGCGCCGCAGCCCCGGGAATCTCGCCGCTCGAGATCGCGCGGCACGCGGTGCGGGGGCTCGCCCAGTATCGCCAGTCCATGCCCGACGGTCTGCGGCATGCGACGCTCGTCGTCGAGACACCCGAGCTCGCGGCGCGCCTTGCGCGCGAACGCGACCACTGGATACGGAGCCTCGCCGACGTCATCGCGCCACAGCTCGACGGCGACGACGTGGCGCTCCACGCGCGTATCATCGCATCCGGCGCGATCGGCGCGCTCGCCGCAGCGTTCGAGCGCTGGGTGATCGAACGCGGAGCGCGCCCGTTTCCCGAGATCCTCGAGCGCACGTTCGCGTTGATCGACGCAGCCCACGCCGAGCGGCGCGACGCGGCCGCGTAGCGACTACTGCGGCGGTTTGAGTGCCGCCGGGCTGATGATATCGCCAGCCGGAAATGCGCGGGCGATCATGCCGTACTTCGCCGCGGCGTCGATCAGCGGCTGAACGGTCTGCGGGGTGACGTACTCCGCGTCCACCGCGCGCACGCTGTGCGCGATGACGTCGGCCGGAATGTCGGTGAACGACGCGACGAGCCCCACCGTTTGCGCCATGTGCGCGTTGTTGTAGATCGCCGACTCGTGCATCGCCTTCGCGAAGCGATCCATCACGTCGGGATGTTGCGCGACGAAGTCGGACATCGCGATGAACGCCTGCGCTTGGAAGCGATCGGCGATCGCGGCCTGCGGTTTCGCGAAGATGCGCACCTGGCCCGTCGCGAGCGCCTCGCCGAGCAACGGTTCCGAGAGCGCCATCGCGTCGATGCGGTGCGACGTGAGCGCCTGCACGGCTGCTGCCGACGGCACTTCCAGCACGTGCACCGTGCTCGAATCGCCGCCGTTCTTGTCGATCCAAGCACGCATCGCGACCGCATTGAGATCTTGCAGCGACTGCGTGCCGATCGTCTTGCCGTTGAGATCGCGCGCGGTACGCAGCGGAGAATCCTTGGCCACGAGCATCGCGTTCTGTACACGGTCACTCAGGAACATCGTCGACGGTGCGACGATTTGGAAGGCGAGACCGTGCAGATGCGCTTGCAGCACCGGCAAAAGATTCGTGTACGCGATGTCGTACGAGCCGCCGGCGAGCCCCGCCAGCACGACCGCGCCGCCGTTGGTGATGCGCGTCTGCACTTCGAGACCGTACTTCGCGAAGATGCCCGATTGCACCGCATAATAGACGTCTTTGTAGCCTTCGTTCGGCGGCCCCGCAACGCGGATGACCGTCGGGCCTTGAGCAGACGTGGCACTCCCCGAGAGCAGCACCAGCGCAGCGAGGACGGGAATGAACAGCCGGAACATCACGACGCCTTTCTGTCCTAGAGCCTCTTGACCGCGGTGATGCGGATCGTTCGCGGGTTGGGTGCGGAGAGCCCGCGGCCCGGACCGTTGCTATAGGTGAACGTGCCGTTGGCGTTGAGCGTCTGCATGACCGGCACGTTGCCTTGGTTGTACACCGCGTGCGCGTTGAGTGAGCCGTAGGTCAGGTTGTTGAGGTTCTCGACGTTGCCTTGCAGCGCCCAGCCGTGGCCGACACCCAAGCGGATGCCGGCATCGAGCAGCACATAGGCCGGTGCGTTGTACGAGTTGTTGTAGCCCTCGTAGTCGACGCCGAACCGAACGAGCGAATCGTGCGGCAACGCGTACTGCAGGTTCGTGTAGCCCTTGGTATACGGGTAGCCGTAGTCTTGCTCGCCGTCGGCCGTGTAGGTGCCGAGCATCAAGAACGACGTCGGGAGATTGACGTAGTTGAGGCGGTTGAACGTGCCCGTCACGCTGTAGCCGAAGCCGAGCGCGGGCAGATCGTTGACCGTGAAGTCGAAGCCGCGCGACCAGCGGCCCGAACCGTTGAGGTTGATTTCATCGTAGTAGGACACGTTGATCGCGTAGCCGGCCGGCGGCGGGATCGCGGTCTGCGTCTGCAACCACGTGTTGTGCACGAAGTCGCTGAAGACGTCGACCGAGAACACCGTTCCGTTCTTGATGCGGTAGTCGGCGCCCAGATCTTCGGCGACGACCTCTTCCGGCTTGATCGTCGGATCGGGCACGGTGAACGCGTAGCCGTTGGTCGCGGTCGTCTGGCTCACCAGGCCCGACACGAGGCTCGCGTACGGGATGGAGATCGACGAACCGCCCGTCGCACGGATCGCGAGGTTCGCTACCGGCCGCCACACGAACCCGAAGTGCGGATCGTAGTGGCTCGCGCTGTTGACGAAGCCCGAGAGCACGATCGGCGCGAGACCGAGATTGATCGCGTCACCGGCGGCGAGTTGCGCAGCACCGAACGTGGCGAGGAAGCCGGGGTCTTCTTGTTGGCCGAGGATCTTGTAGCTCGTGTAGTAGTTTCCGAAATCGAACTCGAGCTTCGGCGTGAGCTGGAACTGCGCCGTGAGTGCGACCGACGTGACCGAGTTGAACGTTTCGGGAATCGCGAGCGGCGTTGCCTTATAGCCTGCGACCAAGCCGCAACTCGCCTGATATCCCGGATCTTTCTTCGATTTCGGCGGCGCGCCACCGGCCTGCGTGAACGCGCAGCCCGGCTCGAGCGGGTTGAGATCGCCCGAGTAGCTGAGCGTGTCGTTGTAGTAGTGGTCGACGCTCACGTTGTAGATGTTCTCGCCGACCGGGTGGATGTAGTCGAACGTGTAGCCGCCGAGCTTGTCGTATTCGGCCGCGTCGGTCGGCGTGCCGAAGCCCCACACGCCCGAGTTGTTCTGTGCGGTCGACGTCGTGTAACACGGCGTTGCCACGGAACACGTCAGGCCGTCGGCCGTGGTCGTGATCGGGAACGTCGTCGGCGCGGCGACGTTGACGAAGCCCGTCATGCCGTTCGCCGAACCCGCTTGATAGCAGGGCCCCTTCGCGCCGCCGGTCGCCGTCGGCGACACGAATTGCGCTTGGCAATTCGCGTTGTTGATGACCAGATACGACGGCTGCGCGGTCGACCCGTTGGCGTAGATCGAGGTCGCCGGGTTGCCGTTGCTCAAGCGCGTGATCGTCGCCATGTACGGGCGGAACAACAGCGTATCGTTGCCGATCGCGGTCTTGAAGTCGAGGTTGAAGTTCGGGTTGTTGTTTGAGACGTTGACGCCCGGGAAGAACGTGAAGAGCGGCACGTTCGTCTGGCCGATGATGTCGGGGATAAACGGCGAGTTGTAGCTCGCGTTGAGCGGGCAATTCGTGAGGTTGGCGATGCCCTTACCGCCGGAGACGCACGCCGGGATCGTCGCGTAGCCGACGAACTGGCCGAACGCCGACCCTTCGGGCGCGACCGTCGATTGCAAGCCGAAGAATTCGAAGCCGAGCGAGGTCGTATCGGAGAAGCGGTACCGCACCTTAGCGAGTTGCGAGTCGAGAATCTGCGGGCTCGAGAAACTCTGTTGGTAACCGACGACGTTGTTGGTGAGGTACGGCGTCGTGTACTCGAAGTCGGCGTTCGGGCGCGTGCCGGTGATGCCGTAGACGTCCTCACCGTACGACGCACCGCGGTAGCCGCTGAACGACTTGCCGAGCACGAACGAAAAGTTGCCGAGATTGAACGACACGAGCCCGGTGTATTGGCTGCCGCCGAAATTGTCGTAGCCGCCTTGAAAATAGCCGGTGTCTTTGGCGGTGAAATCCGGCGTGCGGAGGTTGATCGAACCGACGGCCGACTCGCCCGCGGTCGGGCCGTTGAGGCCCGCACCCTGGACAACATCGATGCCGCCGAGCAGTCCCGTGCTGGTGAACTGGCCGAGGAACGTGCCCGACACACCGCTCGAGATCGGATGGCCGTCGATCAGAACCAACGTCTCCTGGCCGAGCCCGTGCAGTCGCGGAAAGCTGTTGTTCGTCGACGAGTTGGTCGACGTGACGAGACCCGGGATCGTCGCGAGCAGCTGCGGTAACGCCGGCGTGTTGCGATTCTGGATGTATGCCTGCGAGACGCTCGCGGTCGAGCTCGACGTGATGTTGAACTGCGCCGCGTTGCCCGCCGACGTCGCGGAGGTTTTCCCGATCACCTGGAGGTTGCTGAGCGAGGACTCGGTGAGCTTCACGTTCACCGTCTCGGTCGCACCGGCGGCGGCGGTGACTTCCGTCGAACCGCTCTGATAGCCGCCCTTGTTCACCGAGATCGTGTAGACACCGGGCGGAACGCTGAGCGTGAAGTTGCCCGATGCGTCGGTCTTCGTCGACGCGTGCGTCGCGCCGTCGAACACGACGGTCGCGCCGGCGAGGCCGCCGCTCACCGACGATCCGCTCACGTGTCCCGAGACCGTGGATGAAGCCGCCGTTTGCGCAACGACCGTGGCGGCACTCGTCGCCGCGCTCGCCGGACCGGCGACACTGAGCGAAGCCGCGACCGCAACCCCGGCTGCGACGCGAAGACACGAACGTAAACCAGCGAGCAAAAGCACCGCGATCCCCCTCCAGGAAGCTTTGCAACAAAGCTAGTTTACTTGTTATAACTTCGGCCGGGTCCATCGTCTTGGGCCATTCGTCTAGGCGGCAAGCGCCCGCATGCACCAAAGAAGACAACCTGCGGAACTTTGTGCGCGCAAGAAGCGTCGCGAACGCGCGCCGGCGGCGCGCGCCGGAATCAGGTCCCCGAGTCTTCCTGGGGTTGGCGCAGATAGGCCAGCAGCGAGAGCGCGCGGGCCGCGCACGGCACGAGGCGCGCCATGATCTCTTTGAGCTGCACGAACTCAGCGGCGCTGAGCGTATCGAAGAGCGCGTCGTTCACCGGGGCCTGCACGTCGACCAGCTCGGCAAGCAATTTGCGCCCCGCAGGCGAGATCGTGAGCAGCACGCGCCGCTTGTCTTTCGCGTTGACGCGTTTGGTGATGAGCCCGAGGTTGACGAGCTTCGCCACCTCGGTCGTGATGAACGCGCCCGAGAGGTGCAAGTGATCGGCGACCGCGTTGACGCCGACGCCCGTGCGGCCCTGCAGGTGCTTGATCGACATCAGCGTCGTGTACTGGATGCCCGTGAGGCCGATGTACTCGCCGAACCCGCTGCGGATGTCGTTGATCATCGCCGAGAAGGCCAAGAAGTCGTGGATGAACGACCGGAACGCGGCGTCCGATCCGTCGACGACGAGTTCGGGCTTACTGACCGTTTTGCGTTGCACGATATCGGAACTCACCGTTCGCCCAGGTACCTGCGCACTACTCCATCATCGAAGGTGAGGTCGGCGGGGCGCACGTCGACCGCGCTGAACTGGCAGCGCGCAAAACGACCGCGATCTTCGAACGGCACGGTCGCATCGATCCCGAGCTTCGTGCGGATGCCGGCGTTCCCGACGCGCACGTACTCGTGGCCGCGCGCGCCCGGAATCGTGATCAGATCGCGCGAGGCTTCCATGCGCGTCGCGAGCGCGTACTCGACATCGGCCGGATTGCGGATGTCGATGTCGTCGTCGACGACGATCACGAGATCCAGATCCTTGAGCGCGCCGAACGCGGCCATGATCGCGTTGCGCTGCAAGCCGTTCTGCTGCGCCGACGTGCGGCGCACTTGGACGACCGCGTGAAAGCGGTGCAGGCCGCCGGCGGTCATCTCGGCGTCGACGACGATCGGGACGGCGGCGGTGAGCACCTTGAGCAGGCTCGCCTCGAGCACGTATTTGCGCAGCATCACGGTCTCGCGGCCGTAGCCGTTGATCGCGTGCCAGATCGGTTTTGCGCGCCGCGTGACGGCGCTGATCTCGACCACCGGCGCGTCGCCGACGGGTGAGAGGTAGCCGACGAATTCGCCGAACGGCCCCTCGCGCACGGTTTGATCCGGCAAGATGCGGCCCTCGAGCACGATCTCCGCTTCGGCCGGCACGAGCAGCGGCTGCGTCACCGCGCGCGCGACCGGCAGCGGCCGGCCCGCAACGCCGCCGGCGACGGCGAGTTCGTCGAGCGTCTCGGGCAACTGCGAGCCCATCGTCGCCGCCGCGTACTGCAACGCGACGTCGGCACCGATGCAGATCGCGATCGGCAGCGCCTCACCGCGCGCCTTCGCGCGTTCCCACGCATGGCGCAGGTGGCGGCCGAAATCGAGCTGGATCGCCGTGCGATTCGATCCGACGAGTTGCAGCCGGTGATACGACGCGTTGTAGACCTGCGTGTCGGGATCGCGCGTGACGATCACGCCCGCCGTGATGTAGCGCCCCGCGTCGGCCGCTGTGTGCTGGAGCGCCGGGAACATCGCGCCGAGATCGATGCCGCTCGCGATGACCACCTCGTGCACGGGCGCGTCGTCGACGAGCACCGGCTCGAGCGGGTTCGCAAGGCCGCGCGCAACGAACGTGCGGATCGTCGCGAAGTCGACGCCGAACGCCGCCTCGCAGTTCTCTTGCGCGGCGAGAAAGTTGCCGAGGACGGGGATGTCGTGCCCGCGCACGTCGGTGAAGAGCAGCGCCGGGCCGCCGTCGAGCCGCTTCATGATGCCCGCGACCTCGAGATACGGATCGACCGGCGGTGTATACGCTTGCAGCCGGCCGCGCTCGCGCATGCGCGCGAGGGCGGAGCGGAAGCGCGTATCGAGCGAGTCGACGCCGACGTCGAGCGTGAGCATCAGCGGGCGGCGAGCAGCGGCTCGAGCGGCGCGACCGGCGCGAGCGGCAGATCGTAGCCGGCCAGCATCCGGTCGACCATGTCGGTCGCGCGCGACCAATCGTAGGTGCGATACGAGTGGCCGCGCGTCACGAACGTCGCGCCCGCATAGAACATCTCGTACTGGGTGTGGCGCGAAGCGAACTCCGAGCCGACCGCGTCCCAAGCGAGCCGGTAGAACTTCACCTTGTCGTGCGCGTCGGCGACCGGCGACTGCTGCGTCAACTCGATCACCTCGGCGATCTCGGGTTCGCCGAAATCGCGGAACGACGACGGCTGCATGATCATGCCGCCGCCGGCGAGATCGCGCAGCGTGGTGACGAACTTCGGATAGAGCTGCTGCGTGAGCACCTGCGCCGAGTAGAGCGTGTGGCGATCGGGGACGAAATACGCGCCTGCCTGCGCGCCTTTGATCTCCATCGCGCTCACCAGCGCCTCGACCATCTCGACCTCGGCAGCGAGCTGCCCGAGCGTTTCGCGCACCGGCGCAAGCGCGATGATCCCGTTGGTCTCCGCGATCCGCCGCGCAATGCCGACGAGAAAGCGCAGCTTCACGTTCAACCGGATCATGGCCTGATAATTCTGGTACACGTGCGCCGGCGTCTGATGGAATTGCCGATGGCACATCTCGATGTTGTCGACCACGAAGACGCGCTCCCACGGCACGTGCACGTCGTCGAAGTAGATCACGGCATCGTTTTCATCGAAGCGGCTTGCGAGCGGGTTGTCGAACACCGACGGCGCGGCTTGCTCGTACGATTTGCGCGAGAGAATCTTCAAGCCCGGCGTGTTGAGCGGCACGGCGAACGTGACGGCGTAGCGCTCGTCGCCCGGGGCGAGCGGCT
>Ga0116227_10014216_pt1 | contig 12201 bp, 6 predicted proteins | sample S1TSphgellanicum_FD_89693 | JGI IMG/M metagenome (GOLD analysis project Ga0116227, IMG submission 89693) | Host-associated microbial communities from peat moss isolated from Minnesota, USA - S1T2_Fb - Sphagnum magellanicum MG | ecosystem: Host-associated > Plants > Peat moss > Unclassified... | reverse complement strand
AGTGGTCGGGAGTCAAAACTGGCGGAATCCCGGGAGTTCGACTCCCGGGCCTTCTTTTGGCCATAACTTGTGTTTCAGATGTCCAAATGAGCAATGCGAGCCCATTTTGGACATCTACACTTCGAGACCTTTTCATTGATATAAAGAGCGCAACCAGCCATGGAGTTTTGACCCCTCAAAACGCTCTTTGAAGTTTCGGGAGTCCTTTTGGGACTCCAACTCTCACCAACTCCCAACATGGGAGTTCACTTGGGAGTGTGAGGGTTCACTCCCTCACACTCTTTGCACTCCCGGGAGCATGTGATACGACTCCCGGGTCTACTTATAGGCTCGCAACCTTGCAACCCCCTTGCCTTGGTCGCGAGCCAAGGCTAGGGTTGTGACAGAATTAATTGCCATACAGCTTGGAACCATGCTTTTAGTAACTTTTCATTGTTTGTATCTATGATTGTGATCTTTGTTATTGTGTCTCTTCTTCTCCAAGTACCATCTCTCAAGAGGATTGTTTTCTTCCTCCCTTCCCTCCTTTTCTCCCTCCTCTAACAATCTCGTTTTATTTGCTTGAAGCCTTAAAACTTGTTTCCCTTCGGCAAATCTCGCGGTAGCATTCATTTTGAAAACCCTCGCAACTTTAATACCGACAAATATAATGACATCAGAAACTTAACAACATTAAGATGTTATTGACCATTGACCAATCTACTACATGAACCTTTGGAGAATGCATCACATCTTAAGAATCGACTACATCAACAACAACAAAAAGATGTGAAAAAATTACTTTTGCAACTTTGGGTTCGTTAGGTTGTGCTCTCATAGTCACAGATGGAGGTCCATCACAACTTGATTATGCATCCTTAAATGTTGCTACATCACGCAGATTTATATGTGTCCAAAAAGGTATAGGATTAATTGACTCATGAGTAATATTCTCATGCAACTCCAAGATTGTTTGTGATTTGCATTAGATGGTTACATTCTCTTATTCGTTGGGAACATTTAGGTCTTGTTGTGGATAAGAAACCAAGCGAGAAGGACTTTCCAATGGTGTGAAAAATACTTCATACTCCAAATCAAAATCCGACAAGTGCAATTCTAGGTACTCATAAACAATAGTAGTGCGTTTCAAAGTTTCCTAGACAACATTAGAGACTCTACAAATATGGCGTGCGTTTGCACTTCCTTGGTGACCTCGGCATGAATGTTCCATCATTGGGTAGTAATGAACACGAAAGTTGAATCTATGTGCTTCAATTTGTGGATTCAAACCTTAGAAACAACGCATTCATGTTCAAACTAGTGCACACAAATTTGAGAAATTGTCCATGAATCCTACTGACTAGTTTGCATTGCATTGATTTCAAGTAGCAACTCCAAGGCAAACAAACAAAAATAGTGACTACAAGGCAAAAGAAAGTATTACATCCTTAAACCCTAATTAGGGTTGTCTTAAACCCTAATCTTAAGAGTGGCTCCCATGAATCCTAGACCTAATATATAAATGATATAGTCATCATGAATTAAAGTTGACTTTAAGGGTTGTCTAGCTCCCCTACCCCTTAGATATCTAATGTAAAATGCAAATTCATAATTAACCCCTACACTTTAGGTTATGGCTAGACAATAAACCATAGGCCTAATGTAAACTGCATTTTTTTTTTGGGGAATAGTTTGTAAAACAAAATATTATATCTTTAAACCCTAATTAACTTTCAATCAAATGATCTAAAATTGTAGTATGTGTTACATTATTACCATGTATGTGATATTATCTACCGACTTTAACATTGATTTCATGAAACACCTTAAAATTGCCTTGAGGTAGACTACTTTTTTGGTCTATTTAACCATGCTTACACCCCTAAGCAAAATGGAGTTGTAAAATGAAAAAATTGCAATGTTGTTGAAGTTGCTTATAGTATGTTACATATTATTAAGTTGTTTAAAACATTTTGGGCTAAGGCCATTTCCATCGCATGTTATATCCAAAATTGAGTTTCAATTTCAACAAAACCCAAAACTCCATATGAATTCTGGACACAACATAAACCCAAAATTGATCATTTAAGAATATTTGGTTGCACATGTTATGCCCACATTCCAAACAAAAAATGAAAGAAGTGGGACTTTAAAGCAATTAAATGTATTTTCATTGGGTATAGAGAACAAATAGTTAAAGGGCATAAGTTATATGTTCATCAATTTCGAAAGGCACTATTTGGACATAATTTTACCTTTGATAAAGGTTCCTAACTCAAAGTTATTTTAGACTCCAGTAATAATACTTTGGTCTTTGATGAAGATTCTTTTGCTGACCCCACCATAAAGGTTTATGTGGAGGAGCAAATTCCTTCAATACTTTCCCTTCCACCAATTCTTGCTCTCCCACCCTAGGTGCCCAACTCACTGACACACACCCGAATTCCACCTTTGGCGCCCACATCTCTTGTGCGAATTGAAAAATTTCCTTCCCTCATTGTCCCACCTACTCAAACCTTATCAAGTGTGGCATTGATTCCCCCTATCACAACTGCCCATGATAGATCTCATAAATGTCAAAATCAACCAAACACCCTTCCAAGGTGTCTTAAAGAACAAATAAAGGCCAACCCTTAGCCTTGTTTCACAATCTTTTTGCTCAAGTTTTGGTTGCCCAATTCAATGACATTCCATCTTTGGCCGAAGCCTTGGCCAAACCAAAGTTTCACAAGTGGTAAGAAGCTTTAAATGTAGAATATTCATCTCTTTTGAAGAATAACATTTGGCAACTCATAGATTTACCATAAGGTAAAACTCCTATCTCTTACAAATGGATATTCCATAACAAATAGAATGTGAATGGGACTTTTGCTTATCACAAAACTAGACTAGTGGCTCATGGATTTTTCTCAACGTTACGACATTGACCATGATTTTTTTTTTCACCCTGTCATGAAAATTACTTCATTATGCCTCCTAATAGCTCTTGTTGCCACATATGACTTCGAAATCCATCAAATGGATGTTAAAACCACCATCCTCAATGGCATTTTCACTAAAAAAATCTATATGATTCAACCGCTTGGATATGAGAAATCTGGTGAAGAGCACAAAGTGTGTCACCTTTTGCAAACCCCTTATGGGCTCAAACAAGCTCCATGCAAATGGTATGAAAGATTCACCACATATCTTTTCCAAGTTGGTTTTATTAAAGGTAAGGTTGATCAAAATATTTACATCAAGCGCAACCACAAATCTTTTTTTTTCTGTGGGCTCTAGATGTCGATGACTCTATTTAAGTATTTAATAATCTTGATTTTTCCAAATTGTTAAAATTGAATTTTCACAAGCTTTTGAAATGACTAACAATGGTGAATTGCATTATTGTCTTGGCATACAAGTCCTTCAGAACCACAATAGCATTTGATACACATTAATGAAAATTAATATGTGTTAGAGAAGTTTACCTTCTATGGGATGCTTCATTGTAAACCCATATCCACTCCTATGACTTTTGGCACAAAATTAACATAGGCCATATTTCCCCAAACTCCACAAGAAATTGCTACCATGTCCACAATTTCATATGTTAATGCTATGGGGAGCCTCATTCATGCCATTACTTCAACTAGACTTGATATTGCATTTGTTGTGAATTACACAACCCAATTCATGGTTCATTTAAGGCCTATTCAAACATATTTTTCATTATCTTCAAGGCACATCCTGGCTTATCATACAATGGTGCTAATGCTTGCATTCAATTTGAAGGTTGGGGAGATGACGATGGGGTTGGTGACATCTAGACTGATTGGTCCATCACCGACTTTGCTTTTATTTTTGGGGTGTTATTATTTCTTAGTAGTCCTAAAACCAAAAAAAAATTATTCTTTTTTCTTCCACTAAAGCTGAGGACATTGTTGGCACTTCAATTGCTAAGGAATGTACTTGGTTACATCAGTTCCTTACACATTTAGGCTACCATCAACCTTCCCCTCTCGCTATTTTTGGTGACAACCAATCTTCCATTTTGTTGTCCAAGGATCCCAAGTTTCATGATCAATCAAAACATATTGTTATTTGGTATCATTATCTACATGAAAAGGTGGATTCCATAGAGTTGACTTTGGTGTACACTTCAATTGTCTCAATGAGAGCGAACATGTTTACCAAGCCTATTCCTTGCCCCAAGTTTGAGTATTGGCACCACGGACTTGGACTTTTACCATCAATCTCAATTGAAGAGGGGAGCCTAACTTAGGGAAATCAATCTTGATAGACTTGTAATTACAACTTATTGAAAATAAGTTAAAGGGGGGTGTTAGGCTATGATAGGCTACCTTACAATTAGGAGATCCATTTTGTATGTAGTTATCTAATGGTTTACTTTATAGGGTCATGACGGTTGGACTTAAGACTGTTGGTTTGCCTTATTAGGGAAAGACTTATAAACACTTTAATAATAATAAAGGATTATTACAATCTCTTTGTTATTGATATTCTACCTTTCCTCAAACTTTCATTTAGAACCTTGTTCAATGAAATGAACTAAACTATTGAGTAGTGAGTATTGAACAATAAAAACAAAGGACAACAAGAGCAAATGACCATTAAACTCTAAACTTTAAACTTGATGTTGAACTAAATAAGATACATTCAACAAAAAGTAAGGATACTTGACTTGATTAAATGCAATGCAAAAATGATAAGGGATTATAAGAGCTTAATATTCTGTAAATGAATTTGTCTTCAACAATTGGAGAATTGAAATCTGCCTACAACTTGCTCCTTGAACAATCCCTTACACAATGCATAATGAATGCATCCTAAGTTTTAACAATAACACAAATTAGTGATGGTGATTGCAATTGCATAGTTGGTGATCATGAGAGTGACCACTTTGTGTGCAACAAGCGACTAGTTGTACATTGTAACATCATTCTTGTTTTGATGAAGGATGACAACAAGCATGTATGAATGACATTCGATGGTGTAATTGGTGCCATTTGATAGTTGGATAAGTTTCAAGCTCACCATGTGCAACGATATGCATTATTGTTCAAGAGAAACCATATGTGAAAAACATTCCAGGTGTGCAGCCTTTAGGTAATTCTGCCCTAATTTTTCCACATGATTTTACACATAGAGGTAGATTTGTGGTCAAAATCTAACAATATTCCGCCATTAAAAAAACACTGGCTTCAAGAAGAAAAAGCAGAGAGCCAGCTTTGACTCAGCACTTTAAAAGTTTGAAAGGCAATTAAAAAAAGGTTTTATGTTGGTGGCCCTGCAGACCTTGTGTGACTCTTTTGGATCCATCGATTAATCTGCACCCAAAGTAGAAGCAGATCAATTTATCCTAGAGCTGATACTCATTGGCATGTGGCTTTGGAGTCTGGACAAGACAGTTAATGGTTGTTAGAGTATGGGTGGCAGGTCTGCCGTTTCCCATCTCTCAGCAACAGTGTTTTTTCAGAAATTTCTGGTTGTAGCTAAAATGGCAAGATCTCATTTGAAAATGTAGAAAAATTGGTGATCATCCCAAGAAAGTTTAGCCAAATCTGGCCATAGACAAGAAATAAAGTATAAATCTTTAATCATCCTTTGCTTTTTTGGTTACACAATGGACAGCACATATATGAATCTGGTGATTTTTTATTTTTTATTTTTCTTTCTGGCGATGTATCCCCTAGTAAAAGAAAGGCTGCCCAGCATGCTCAAGCAAATAGCCTAGCATAGTTCAAGCCTACATGGCCACCTAGATGGACATTGTTGCTCAATAAGCTGGTGACTCTCCTTGAAACTTTCCCATATGTTGAATGAATATTCAAGGTGAACTACATGTGACTCATCAGGTCAATAATCAACATTTGGAATATCTTTTGAAAGTTTAAATTGGAAAAAAAGTATAACTATCATCTGGTGGAACTGGATGGAAAACCTTACAACAAAAACACAGGTTCATGGAAAATATTCATTACATTCAATACTAAAAAAATATTCAAGTCCATAGAGGACTAGACTTAGGCAATCACTTCTTAAAAAATTGGATTTTCATGCTATTTTGTGAAATTGTTTTTGAGAAATATGTGGAAAATTTTGTTTTGTTAGTGTAAAGTGAAGTGAAAATTTCCATGGAAAATTTTCCACTTAAAAAAAATAAAAAAATTGGGAAAGAAAACCATCAGGTCACCAAGTCCAAAAGGTATCCCAATCCATCTGCAAATTGGTAGAAATAGCTTGTGGACTACCTCCCCAGAAAATCCAGTCAGGACTCACTGGAATTAGAATGACTCAAGCTTTTGTGAAATTGCCTAATAGAACATGACATGTTTACAATACCTCTTTACAATGTTTTCCTTGGCATGAGCCATTAGCTTTGAACCAATCTTTCATACACCCATATGCAAAGAGCCATTTCTCCCTACACATGCTAGAGACTTTGCTGGCTGGCTTGAAAGGAATAGCGAATTGGAGTCCATTAAAGGGCTAGGGTACAAACATTATTCTGTACATCATCGTCCCCCCAATCTACTTTCGCACTTGTGACTAAAACCCTCCACAAATTTCTTCATTCTCCCACTTGAAGTGAGTTGCCATTAACTGAAAGTATATGGAATTTGAAAGCTCCCCTCCCCGCTATGTGAATACCAGAGTACCTTGTCGGCTTTGGTACACATGTCTGCTGAATGATAATTTATTTTGAAGATCCCATCTAAAATGCAGAATATTACATGATTCTTCATTTTCCTTCACAAAAAAATTCTCTATGAGAAAAATATTTTTGAATTTTTTTGACATATAAGAATATCAAATATAATTTGTTCCAAAGCACTGAAGGTACTAAGGTATATTATCTTCAATCTCCTGGACTTACTCCCAACCAGATGTTCAAAAAAATTGGGTGAAGTTTTGCACTGTGGGGGAAAGAAACTTGGACATTTTTAAAGAAAAGTGTAAATTTGAACCAAATGCAAAATTTTTGGATAATTTTGCAAAACTTTCAAACCACAAATTTGAAAAGAAAACCCCTGCTCCCAACCCCCATGGACACAATTTGTTTTGCTGGATTTTTAAAATAACAAAAAAACAAAACTTAATAATTTTTCAAAACAGTAAAACAATATAATTCACTTAAAAATTGAACTACAAAATGCAAAATTAGTCCAAAGTGATAAAAAACCTGCCAAATTAGTTTGTAGCTTCAGAAGGACTGCAAATGCTTTCTCTGCCATTGTAATGACCCATCTGGAACTTCACAAAACTATCTCAAGAGGACTAGCAATCTTAAGCTCACTGGAAAATACACCTTGTTGGTAAAAAGGCCCGGAAAATACACTTGGTTGGTAAGACGGCACTGTCACACGGTAGGTAGTTAAGGAACTAGGTTTTCGTCTAGTGGTAGGTACCTAGTCAGGGAGCTGGCTTTAGTAAATCTATCTTTCCTGTTCTTCGAGGCTGGGGCTTGTCCCTTGCATACTCACCGGCTACATAGAGGCGAGCAGATTACATAGTTTTCCTATCTCTTCTCAAGTCTTCTTCGCCTCGTTCTCCTCTATGGTTCTCCTCTGCTCAGCCTGTGAGATCTGCGGAGATTTCCCTTCTCGTTCGCCTCTGTTCAGCCTTTGAGATCTCCTGAAATTTCTTTTCTGGTTGTCCTTATGTGATCAGCCTCTTGCTATCCGCGGAGATTTCCTTTCCTACAGGCTCTTACTGCATCAGTTGCTGAATCTTCAGGTGAGCTCTTCTTTTCTCCTGCAGACTCCTTTCTGGTTTTCTCAGAGTATGTCACGCAATTGATGTGTTTCGCTCTTTTGTGTTCGTATCTGGTAGTGTCGTCCGTCCTTGCCTTATGGTTTCTGTATGCGTAGTCTCGAGCTTTTTTCCTCTGACATCGATTGGGTTGGCTTAGCTTAGTTATGTTTTCCTTCTCTTAGAGCGAATAAGCATGGTTGTCAGAGATTGTAGATGGTGATGTGAACTTTCTTTCTAGTGCTGTCGAAGGAATATTGTGGTGCTCATTGTAGGCGAAGAAAATTAGTCTTGTACCTCTCTAGTCTTTTTTTATTGACATGGGTAAGCATAGTTTTCAGACAATGCATACAATGATGTGAAGTTGCTTCAGGGATGTTGAAAGAGGCTAATACCTATATGGTTGTGTTCTTTGTCAGGGGAAGGAGGCTTTCTAGCTGGCTGGTCTGTCCTTCAAGGCTCTGGACATAACAATCTCAGCCAACACAATGAAATTTGGTAAACTCCTAGCAGGAGTAGTTCAGGCAATGCCTGCTGAGTACCGGCCAATGTTTCTAAACTATAAGCTTCTGAAGAAGCACATCTTTCTCAACCAAAGAAGTGCTTGCCAGTGTTCAGTCAAGAGGCAAATACAAGGACTCAGTGAGGTAGTTCGACACCCGGCATTGCTAGGACAGCCTTGCCACTTGTGTAGTCGACCTGTGTATTCCATTGAACGTGACGATGAGTTCCAATCCACTGTATATGATGGTGACGATGATACGGCGGCAATTCTCGACCTCGAATACCAGTGTTTCGCATTTAAGAAGTTACTTAAATGTGAGCTATTTAAAATCAATCGTTTCTTCATGAGTTCCATGCAATACTACGTTGATACAATGCATGTGAGTCATTTCTGTCACCTTAATCTGCTCTTCTTCTTCGTTTCGAATCTTTAGTTTCTTTTTCGAAACTTTAGCATGGTAACTGTTGTAGTAGCTGTTCAAATCACATACCTCAACAGCTTTTTTGTTCGCTTAATACGCACAGGACTTGGACCTCATGCGCCGCGAGGAGGAATCACGACAGAACATACTTCATCCAGGTGGACGCAGTTTCTGGAGCCTAAAGAAACTGATGAATATCAGGCGCCGCATGGTCACACTATCTGAGAAGATGACCCTGCTGGACATTTACAGTTTTCTAAACCACGCAGGTAAAGTTGATGCTGACAGATCTAAGCTCCTAGTCAGCTACAACTCAGTTCTAGAGTTTTTCCTTGAAAAAGAAAAAACTCAGTGCGCAGTGACCCGCTTTATTTATAAAGACATTGGAAGCTAATGAGTTTTCTCATTGTAATTTTGCAGCTTTCGAAAAAATCCTAAAGAAGCACGATAGGATTACCGGCTCCAACATTCGCCGGGACTATGTCCATCAGATCGTGGAACGCCAGGATTTTTTTCTTTCTACGCCAGCATTGAATGACCAGTGCGGCAGATGCCTTTCTCTACTGGATCGATTCCCGAGGCCACGCAGAAGGCAACGCGGAACCCATCGAGGAGCTGCTGCTGCCCAGCGCCACCGTGCAAGAGCCGTTCCACTGGCCGGACCGGCCCTTGCAACAGGTGCTGGAGGAAGTGTGGGGAGTGACTATGACTCGTCGTCTGTAAGTGAATCACCTTACCCGCCGAGAAATCGACGACGTGTGCAACCGCGTACTAATGTCCGCGCTCCTCAATGCGTTTATACCAGAGCAGTACAGGTAGCCACGGATGCCACCGTCCAGGTTTACACTGGCGTGAGCTCGACTCACAATTGTGAGTCGCTGTATCCCCCCAACGTATGAAATCACAAACTGGATCAGAGCATGTACTGGTGAAAGATCAAGTCTAAGGGTGTCGCGCTGTTACGAAGTTGAAGAAAATTTCCTACGTTTCAAACTCTTCGTTACTTTACATTTTAGAGAGGAAATTATGGAATACATGTTTTCTTCTCTTTTTTCTCTTTAATTTCTTCTGATTAGGGTCTATCTGAGGTTATTACCTCTTTCTATGTTTTGGCTAAGGGCAAGGGTTAGGTGTGGTTGAATTAGGTCCACCTTGTGCAGTTTTGATAACATTTTTGCATGATTTCTCTGTTGAAATCAAACTCTTGTGTAAACATTTGGCCATGGGAGTTTAAAATCTCATTTTGAGTTTAACTCCACCTATTTTTGACAATTTTGTTGTATGCTAGTTTCTATGTTGAAATCAAACTCTTGTGTAAACATTCGGTCATGGGCATTTTAAATTTCATTTCAAGTTTAACTCCACACACAGTTTGAGATTTTTTTTTGCATAGTTTCTATGTTGAAATCAAACTTTTACAGAGTAAAAATTTGGTCATGAACCATTTTTTAACTCCAAATAAAGTTTTGTCAAGTTTTTTGCATCGTCTCTATGTTGAAATCAAACTCTTACAGTGTAAACATTTGGCCATGAACCGTTTTATATCTCACTTTGAATATAACTCCAAGTAGTTTTGACAATATTTTTTGCATAGTTTCTATGTTGAAATCAGACTCTTACAGTGTAAACATTTGGCCATGAACCATTTTTTATTTCATTTTGAGTTTAACTCCAAATAGTTTTTTGCATAGTTTCTATGTTGAAATCAAACTCTTTTGTAAACATGGGCATTTAAAATTTAATTTTGGAGTTTAATTAGTTTGTGTGGTTCTTTAAGTCAAGGGTACAACTTTGAAGCTTTTGGCCATGGACATTCCTAGTTTTATTTGGAGTTTAATAACTTTGTTGGTTCCTCAACTTCCAGGGAACAACTTTAGAGCACCAGGCAAGTCTGATCTCCCAAACTAGATTAGCTCAGTGCAACTTAAGGACACCTAATTAAAATGGCAACCTCCAAAAGGGTACAATTTACCTTAGGCTGGACTAAATCATTAGACCAAACCTTTTGCATTATTGGTGACCTAATGTTGGGTTCATGGCACAAGCCCTAAAGTGCTAAGGACATGATTGCGTTTGTTTGTGCAAGGACCCATCCAAGGAATTATATCACCAATTGTACCAAGTGCATACTAATCATAGTAGTAACTCCTCCAGAAATAAGTGTCCTTATTACTGAAGTCTTTAAAACTTATACTTACGGTTGATCTATCAAATTATGGCAAAGAAAGCACATGAATTCAGTGACCTAGAAAGTTTTTCTTTCAAAGTGTACATTTTGATGGATACCACTATTACAAACCATGATCATATTATGATACAACATTTTAAAATGCAGTGGTTAGTGTCTAAACATTGACCCTTCTTTTAGCCATAAAGCACCCCTCCAGGTTTAAATTTTCTCCATATTTGAAAGCACCTCTTTGCATGGACCTTGTTTTCATCAATTAAACCTTCCACCATTCAAACAAACAACCTTCATATATTAGGCTGGGAAGGGGCCTGCTCCTGAGCGCCTTCCCTATTTTTCAGGCCCAAGACCTTGGCCTACTTCCCTCCAGGCTATGACCCTTAAACGAGGGAGGCCCTAGTATGGAGCAGAATCTCTTCCCCCTGTACATATAATAATATAACTGCTATAGTACCTAGGCCAGTGATTTTTTTGGGGGCAAGTTTTCTCCATTTTGCAAAAACTATTTTCAAAAAAGAGTAATCTTTTGCAAATTCATTGTTTTTTTGAGAAAAAATGTTAAAAAATGAAAAACATACATCTTCACAATTGCCTACAATATGAAAGAATGTTTCAAATTTTATGCTTTCATATATTTTTTATATTGCCAAAATTGATTAAACATACTTCTGGACTATTGTCACTTGAGCAACATCAGGAAAAACATTGACCTCTAGCCTTGTTAGGCACTAAATAATTACTTTTTGAAATTGGCATTTTAAAAAAAAAAAGGTGACTACCATGTCAGAAATCTGAATAAAGCTCTTGAGCACAATGTATAGAATTGAATTATTTAGTATAATGCCAACTTCTAGATTATTATAATTTTTATTGCCAAACATAACGGACCAAAAAGAAATTTTATTAGGCACCTTGCTGCGAAATGAGCCTAGGTACTACTGTGGTAATGATTAACACTGCATATTAATATGTGGAAACTAAGGATTAAGCCGACTGGGAGGGGTAGATGGACAGATATGATCTATTATTTTGCATCTCTTATACGGTCAGGAAATAATTGAATAGGTCTGATGCTTTGTCCAAGCAAGATATGTTAATTTCGTTTCAAGAAGATGGTCAGACAATTGCAAGTGGGTTTTTGAAGCATATTCAAGTTCTTAAAATTCTTTGTCATGTAATGTCATGTTATTTTATTATCTCAGCTTGGTCCACGTGCATTTTTTGTTTGGGGATGAATTAAATCACCATTTTGTGAAAAAGGAAAAGAAAAAAGGGGGGTTGGGGGGGGGGGGCTGAAAAAAACAAATTTAAGGATTTTTTTGGGAAAAAAAGACCTATACAAGCCAAATTTTTTGT
>Ga0116227_10014215_pt1 | contig 12202 bp, 5 predicted proteins | sample S1TSphgellanicum_FD_89693 | JGI IMG/M metagenome (GOLD analysis project Ga0116227, IMG submission 89693) | Host-associated microbial communities from peat moss isolated from Minnesota, USA - S1T2_Fb - Sphagnum magellanicum MG | ecosystem: Host-associated > Plants > Peat moss > Unclassified... | reverse complement strand
CATTTATTTGGAATTTTCAGCGCCAGAAATCATTTTAAATCCCCTTTAATGCCTAAGGCAGACATGGTTGTTCTCAGTGCCTTCACATACACGGGTAGCAGCTGTAAGTTTTCTAAGCTAACCGATTGGGAAAGTTTGCATCCCACACTGCCCAAAAATTAATGTTCAAATAGGTTTGTGCCCGGTTTTGGGTGTACCAATAAATGTAAGTGTTGATGTAAGTGTTGATGCCCGTTTTCTACCCCCCCTCGCCCTCCAAAAAAAATAAAAATAAAATTTGGTTTCAGGGCAGCCAAACAAGCCCAGCACGGAGGAATGTAAGTTAAAAATCGGCGGCCAAGTAAGTAGGTAGGTAGGTAGGTACCTATGTACCTGTATTTAGTATTCAGTGTAGTATGAATGTACGACACGACGGACACGTTGATAAGAGAGAGAGAGAAACGAAAGGTAGGCTGGTAGGTACTTAAAGCAAGACAGTACGTACACGTAAAACGTAAATGTAGCGTTTGAGCACATGCAAAAGCTGCGTAGTAGAAAGTAACTTTGGTAAAATTAAGTAAATGAAGGTAACTTCGAAATGAATCATGGTGGATACCGCCACCGGTTCTGCCATAGAAAATGCAGCTCCCCGCCTCGTAATCACCGCCACCGGTTCTACCATAGAAAATGCAGAGGCCGGAATTGTCGTGGGACAGACAGAACAAGTGAATTTATATAGTAGATTAATGACTTCGAGGAACATGAGGGAACTATCTACGAACATGGATGAGTGCAAGCATTAGGGTTTAGTTGCATTGCATTATGTTCATCCTGTGTAAGTTTTAAATGAACCAATTATAGCTGCAATGCGATAGTGGGAAATTTTAAACCATTGTCCCAAAGGAATCAACTGTTTTTTCCAAAGTAAACATTTTTGGCCCATTTCTTGGTGCTTTTACCATTTGTGTTTTTGTAAACTCCCACAATGTTCACAAACCAATTTCGATACTTCAATATGGCCATTTTCATTAAAACCTCAGGCATGTTATTCTTTTATTTGGCCAATTCAAATTCACCTTTTTAAAAAATTGACTATGTAATACCCACATGCTTGATTTTATATTATTATTTTGACATAGTGTGCTTGAAAATTCCATGGGCAATCAAGTATGACCAAAAGGATTGTTTCTTTATAAGGGTCAATTAAATGCAACATGACCAAACCTTATAGTTAGTGCAAGGAATTTTATTGTAAGGTAAATTCATTTAATGAGCATTAATACTTATCACTAACAATAATGATAAAATAATTTCACGCACCAAATATTATATTAATGAAATGGTTAATGGATAAGGGATTTCAACATGGTGTCATGGATATCGATGCATAAGTCTTTGACTTCTGAACATTATCTATTCACAATTTTTCTTTTTATGAGTGTTGAGCATGGATTCATGCCAATCTTTCATTCAATTAATTGAATTGCCCATGCCATCATTCACATGATGAAAAACCATTCCTATATTCAATGATTCATTAGCTTGGGTAAGTTGAATGTTTTTAGATGTTCAATGCAACAACTTTCAGTAATGATGTGGCATGGTTGCCTAGTTAGACTCCACCTTCTTGCATTCATTGGTGATATTTGGCATTGCATTGCATTTTGTAATCAAAATCCAAACCATGTTCCATAATATTTAACTATGATATTTTCCTTAGTAAGACATGTATTTGTTAGGAAGACAAAAACTTAATGTCTACATAAATTTCCACAAATCACCCATTCACATGTGCAAGATGCATATTCCATGAAATGGGATTAGGATGTTGTTGATTCCAAACCATCCAAATTCCATCATCCTCATCATATTCAAAGGTGGGTTGGAGAACATGGGTGGATGGGTTAATGCTACCTTTTCAACACTTCCTTTGACAATGCACTCCACAACCTTATTTTGTAGAAAACCTCAAATTTCTTCATTTTTGTTATGTGCATGTAATGTTGTGCGATTGTTATGGTTAGTTTCAAAATTAACCAATCAATGCAACACCCTTTAAGTCCCTTTGTTTTAAGGGAAAACCAATGTTTCAATGCCCCATTGTAAGATTTTATGCTTGCTTGTGTATTTTGATTGTTGACACGTTTCGAACCCCCTTTATAGACTCAAATATGAATCTCAAGTGGAAATAATGGAAGAGTAAGGAGTTGGGGCATGTTTCTTAGCTCACAGCACTTTGGGGGTAGAGGGGCGTGCTAGAGTTTCATGGTGGGGACTAGGAAGAGTGACAAACATCAATTACTCACACGGACTTGCACAACCCAAACAACAAGTTGGTTAGTGCATAATTTGAGCACTTTTGGTGCTAGGATGAGCCATGGGCAAACTCAGACTCATAAGACTCACCACGGCCCGGACTTGCGGGGGAGCCACCACCTTCCCCCTTTTGGTATACTCTATGCCTCTCCACAAGGCCCACATCCAAATGGCATTTTGTCCCAACACTCCCAAAAGGGAGTCCCAAAAAACTTGCAATTCTTGTAACTTTGGGGACCCATAATTTTGTGTGCAGACCTCCGATCGAGATGAAGTCTAGAGCAAAGTTGTATCCCTCGTCGAGAACTTTCCAACGGTATGTCGCACACCACATGTATGCAAGGAAATCGGGGTGATTCTCAACTTTTTGTGGTTGGGAATCAAATTGCCAATTTGACCCCCAGCTTTTTTTTTGGCCATAACTTGTGTTTCAGTTTCCAAATGGGTCATGCAAGCCCATTTCAGACATCTTCGTTCTAAGAGTTTTCCCATGATATAAGGAACTCTTCAATCCAATGAGTTTTGACCCCTGTAATTGCCCTTTGAAGTGTCGGGACTCCAACTTTCAAAATGGGAGTTCACTTGGGAGTGTGAGGGTTCATTCCCTCACACTTTTTTGCATTTTTGGGAGCATGATATGTGACTCTCAAGCCCAATCTTGGCCCGCACCTTTGCAAACCCTTGCCTTGGTTACAAGTTCAAAGCTAAGGTTACGACAATTGGAATGCAATAGTCATTGAAAACCAACCATCCACAATTTCTACAACAACACACACAATGCATGAAAAAATATAGGTTTGAATTATACCCACACTCATACCGACAAAACATTCATGTGATTGAGAAACCTAACCTATTTGTGTGAAATGCAACATACTAACATCAAATAACAAAGGTATGAAATATGACATTTACCAAATATGCCCAAGGTGGTGCCTAGTTGTCATGTTCTTGGTATTCTTTTGCGCAAGCACATTTTTGAAAATGTTCCTCTTTGCTAGAATATGCCAATCACCTCATTCACCTTCCATGAATTCATGAACATGTGCATGTGCATGTGGTATATATGGAAATTCAATGGAGATCTTGTTTGTACCTCCATGTTGCTCACCCTTCTCCCACACCAAGTCCACATTTGAAAATGGTGACTTTGAAAGGTTTTGGACCTTCATACTTGGAGACTTGGGAGTTCATCCCATGACTATGACTTTCCAAAATTTGCCTTACAAGAAAGGAACCCATGTCAAAATCTATAAACATGGATAAACATGCATTATCCCCACATTTTGGCAAACCCTAAATCTTCCATACCAATACACAATTTAAATCTTATTATTGGGATATACATCGCCAACAATCATTCTAATAAACAAAAAATCATATGGAAATGTAGAATTTTTTTAAAATAAAAAATTATGAGGAATTAATTCAAGAAAAAAATGAAACTTCATGAAATTAAAACCTTTACTAAGAGAAATTCAGAATTGTTACTATTACTATTTTAATTGAAAGTTGTTTTCATAGTTTTGCAAGTTGGATTCAACACTCAATGTGTTTTTTTTATTTACAAGAGTACCACCCAACCTTTTCTAATGAGGCTCAATATTATGACCTTAATATAAAAACCAATATACTTTCATAAATATCAAAGCTTGATCATAGTTAAACATGCATTATCCTCACATTTATGCAAACTTTTAGTCTTCCATACCAATACACAACCTAAGCCTTGCAAGTGGTATGTGCATTGGTGACAATATTTTGAGAAACAAGAAATTATATACACATGTTAATCATGAAATTAAAAATCTTATAATGAAACAAATAGTAAAAGTTACAATTACCTTTTATATTGAAAGTTGTCTTTGTTCTCCTTCAAAAAGATCTAGCCTTCAATGTGCTTCTTCAAACGTCAAGTGTAATACCCCACCTTTCATATTGAGGCCCAATAATTATGAACTTAAAAATCGAGCTCCTTTTATGTTAAATTGGAAACATAGTCAAACTTGGATTACCTTCACATGTCTACAAACCTTAATCTTGCAAAATATCAAACTAATCAACTCTAAAATGGCAAATGAATTGGTGGAAATTACTTTAATAAATAAAAATGATATAAAAATCTCAAAATAAATGAATTTTGTGAAAAATTAGTTATAAAAAAATCATCAAAGTTATTAAAATAAAAAACTATATGGAAGCAAAAGAAATATTGATCTCACCTTTCATATTAAGATTTGTTTCCACTTCCTTTCAAAAGAGAACAAATGAATTGAGCTTGCTCTATATATATCTATGGAGCAAAACTCTTAAATCCTACCTAAATATTTTATGTTTTAATTATATTTAATATGTAAACAATGGCTAGCAAGAAAGAATTAGTATTAGAATAACATCACATAATTCCCTAGCCTCCCAAAAACACTTATATTCATTTTATCCTAATAAATTAAATATCCCTAATTGTACAATATGCATTGAATGGGTGAAAGTCAAAATGGAATCATTGGAATATTGAGCCCAAGTGCACTACCCACATTTAGGGGTTAACATATATTTTCATCAAGACCTTAGATAGTGTTTAAATCCATTATGACAAATGCCATCCAATACTTGCATTTAGTTATTTTTATCATCTTCAATGATTGTAGGGTGTTTTGATGGAACAATGAATCGGTAGGTGTGTAGTGCACCAAAATGGTTTACTAACGTTTTGACTCATAGTTGGGAATTATTGAATAACAATTTGAACTATTTGAATATTCAACATATCAAATATTTAATAATTAAATTTTAAATATCATTGTTATGTATATTGATATTGAATTATTTATGTAAATATTGATCAATTATGGAAAAATGAATATTCAAGAATATGATTCAGATTTCATCTTTCAATTATCAATATCAATCAATCTAGATAATATTGAATAATGAAAAAGAATATTGAAATTCTATTGATTAATTTTAAAACATTTATTAATATAGTTTTTATTATCACATTGTGTGGAGTAAGATAAAAATGGTTTAGATTTACTACATATGCATGTTTATGTTTTTTTTCTTTGAAATTTCATATATATTATAGTAGAAGGGCAACTTGGAACACATGTTTGTCAAATAAATAATTAAATTTGGTCAAGGATGAAATATTTTCAAAAGATTGTCAAAGACTCATTAATTTCCTCCACAAAATCTAGGTTTTTGAAGAAAAATATCTATTGAAAATTTGAACATACTTAATAAATCATATAATTAATGTCAAAACTATTAAGGTATTAAGATATCACAATCATATTCAAAATTCATGTTATAAAAATACATCTACATTTTTGTCAATTATTATTTGTATTCAATATATTCAATTTATTTTAATTAAATTATATTCAAATATCATTTAATAAAACCTTTAGGTCAAGGATCTGGATTAAAAATATATGTTAGTTTGAAATTTTCATAATTAAAATTTCCTCAAAATATCCAAATATCATGATCTTGTTTGTATTAACTTATATTTTTATTATTTATATGTATAATTAAAAATTTGTAATTTTAAAAATATATTGGGTGAAATAATCAATCAATGGTTGTTACAAATGTTAATTACTAGGAGGGTTTTTTTCCCCCTTTTTTTCAAGTAGGTGGACTAAAGTTAAACCAAGTTTGAGGAAGAGGAAAAAGCCAAAATTGGCTAAAGGTTAGAAAGTGAAATAAAAGTTTTGCAATATTGCAATTACATTTGTCTAATTTGCAAATTTAGGTGCATTTTTATTGCCATAGTGTGAGAATTTGCCCAAAATTAACATTGATTATTACATACATCAAAAGACAAAACCACCTTAAGCTTATTTTCATATACACAATAAAATGACGTAATATTTAGTCTTTTGAATATGTTACTTAATATTATAATAATGTTGGCCCATTCACACCAATTATCTTTACACCTCAAATGATAATATGAGCCTTCAAAACTATAGGTATCAAACATAAGACATAGAGATTCGTGAATACAATACTTGCATTAGGGGTATATTCCAAAATTCATAGCCATTGTATTGGTAGGCTTAAATTAAAGATGTACTAACAAAATGCAATATTTAATTGGATGTAGACTTGATTACTACAAATGAGTATGGAAAAAGATTTACAATACCCCTAGTTAAATTGCAAAGTTTTATTCATAATGACACAAAATCTAAGGTAATATGATGGCCACATAAAGAGATTTTCTTAGTTCGCTACAAATTTGATCAATTGACAATACCCACTTCAAGTTGGTAGAGAGGTTTATTGAACATTGAAAAGTAGAAGTTTAAATAGGAAGTAAAAACATTTTGTAAAGAGGTTAAGATTTAGGTAAGAACAAATACATGTTTTGCCAAGAAAAGATAAAGGTTTTACTAAAAGGAAAAGGTTTAACCAAGAAAAGATAGAGATTTTGTCAAAAGATCAAGGGTAAGTTATGAAAATATAAAGATTTTTTCAAGAAAAAATAAAGGTTTTGTTGAGAGCAAAGGTTTTCCCAAGAAGAAATAGAGGTTTTGCTAAGAGATAGATATTTAACTAATCAAAGATGGAGGTTTTGCCCAAAACAAATTTAGTCATGAAGATATAATTTTTTTTGCTAAGGAGTAAAAGTTTAGCCAAGAAGAAATAAAATTTTTGCCAAAAACTAAAAATTTAGCTAGGAAAATAAAGGTTTAGCCAAGAAAAGATTAAAATTTTGTATAAAAATACATGCTTAACTAAAAATAGATAATTTTTTGCCAAAAGGTAGGGGTTTAATCAAAAAGAGATAGATGTTTGGCATGGAGGTAGAGATTTAACCAAGAAATGATAGAGGATAGGTGAGTAAAGTGGGTAAGGAGGGGGAGGTGAGAGTTACTTGGTGGGTAGAACCAAAATATAGGTCATCAAGGTAGCTACTTGAGAAGGGTAGCTAGGTGGGAAGGTAGTATGGAAATCAAGATTGAGAAAAAAACACCCAAAAATAATGTCAAAAGTTAGTAGCCAAAAAATGTTGACTAATATGTTACAATGTTGGTTAATGAGGGTTGAAAATCAAATGAAAAATGCAACTCATCCTATGTACAAAATGGCCAACTAGTGTGTTCATGAGTGTTGGTTCACTCTAGCCATAGGCGGACATTGTGAGCCATTAAAAAAAGTCCAAAGACAAACTTTAGCTACTAGATTGTCATTAGGTGTAGAAGATTCATAAAAAAAATCTTTATTGACAATAATTTGCTTATGGTTATTTTCCCAAAAAAGATAAGATTTTGAATGTGTATATTAACCAACAAAAACAACTTTCAAACTTTTGGAATCCAAATTCTTTCTAAGACCTTTGAGAATGTGCACATATGCTAGACTTTTAAGCATTCGAAGGTGATTGATAAAAGGTTTTTGCCCTATTCAAAGCTCAAATGGGGTCTTCCCATCATGGACTTATGACCTAAATTTGTTGAAAAAATATGATGAATCTTAATTGCCTTTCCCCAATTGTAGATGCATTCAATTAAAGCTTGGTTTTAACATTTCATCATCTCAATTCTACTATAGTGATAATGGTGCTATGAGCTAATGTCAAATGCATGTGTGTTCAAGGTATTGAGTAAATTCATTATTCAAATACTCCTTGCTCATGTCAATTGTAGTCAATCACATCAACTACAAATGACAAACAAGTTATTTTTGTGATTGTTATGTGTATTGTTGAGCTTATGTATTAATTTGTAGTTGTAAATGTGACTATCTATTTATTATTAAGGTGTACATTTGTATGGAAAGATGGATGAAAAATGAACTTTGTCATTCAATTTGGTCACATCCAACAATAAATGATAAGTAGATGATAATTAATAGGTTTGGGGTTGGTAACATGTAAACATGTAGGTAATATGTAAATAGATGAGTAGATAAGTTGGTAGGTACATAAAGGTAGATTTGAGGTCAATAATGGGTAAGTATATAACTAATAGGCTAGGCTAGGTAGGTAGACTAGGTGGGTACAAGCTATATACATATTAAAAATTGTTGCAAAAGTCATTATTTTTAATGAAAAAAAACCCTTTTTCCCAAGTTATCCTTCAAAAAAAATTCACAAAATTACCACTTCTTCGATCATTTCATAAAAGACATATGCTTCAGACTAACTAACCACCATGTAATGTCCCACCTCTTTTTGGGCACCTAAACATCCTTAGACACAATATTTTCAGCATCACCTTTGACCTATCCCACACATCCAAGCAAGGTTGTCAATGCAAAGCTATAATAAAGAAAACACCAAATCTTATGCCTAATTGTGGGTATTTTGCAACTTCATGAAAAATTCAATTCCATGAAATCCATGTTAAAGACATGGGGGCAATCAGTACTCCATTCACGCAGGGTTATTAAATTATTACTTATGGGATAAGGAGGCAAAATAGGGTATGCAAATTAGATTGATGATGTGGTGGATGCCATCCTACAAGGAATATGCTGAAAATGGCTATCCTTATGGTATACATCAAATTTGTGGATTCCATATACAAAATTTCTTTGCACACAAAAAGGAATCATGTCTTTCTTCAATACCATAGTAGCTTTTCAGGTTTGGGGCTCAAGTGCCAAATAATTATTTTATTTCTCAAAATCCACTTCAACACTAAAAAAATTAACTTATAGAATTTTTGCCAATAATTATAGGGCAGTTTCTTTGGTAGGTTCTCTAGACTTTGAACCTCTAATATAATGAGACCTTTCACACCATTTTTTACTGCTTAAAAAAAAGGAAAATGGGCAAAGATAATGTTCCACCAAATTATAGTATAGAAAAATGTTGTCAATTATGGATACCTACTCTCAATGGTGGGTTGGCTTGAACTTTGAAGCAAAAATTAACATTCAAATTTCTAGCAGCCATACCATTTGATTATCGAGGAAGAATGAGAAGGAAAACTCCAGAAATTCTATTTGACAACCCCGATTTCTTTTGCAGAGACTGATGATTAAGCATTATAATCCACAAATGATTTATCATCAGAATCTTAATTAGTTGGAACGTCACTCTTCTAAAGTTTCTGCGACTTCATAATAATGCAGACATGTAGAGAGAAACGAATAATTACAGACTAAATCAGAATATAATCTGCAGCAACAAACTGTTACATAATTGCTGGAAGTTGTATATCAGCCTTTCTTTTATTGGCGAAAGTTCGCCAAAAGTTTTAAGAATCTCGAATTCAAAATTCGAAAATGATGTGATTTTGGAAATTGTCAAGCAACAGAAATGAGTGGGGGGAAAAAAAATTTAAATCGCCAATTTTTTACATTTGGTTTTGAGTATGTAGCCAAATATACACACTTCCTATGCATCATGGCCACTTTGGATGCAAACAAAAATTTCTTTAAGAAACACTGTATAGCCTGTCAGGACTTAGGAGGTTAGCATTATCAAAGCACTGGTCAATGATGAGAGGGAGCTCACAATCGTTATTAATTCGCAGCTAGAGTTCTATTAAGAGATTACAAATGCATAGAATCATCAACAGCTAGCTACATAGTAAATTAATGATATGTGGTCGTATGTAGTTTCATTGCCGTGCTGCAGAAATTCAAGTTTTACTTGAATGTCGTGCGGAAAAAATAAAATTGGACGTTAAGTTTATTTAATCACTGTGATAATCTTAATAGTATTGCAGCTTCAGAATAATCAGTCACTAATATCATTATTGCATGCTAAATTATTAGTTGTAACTTGTAGCAAACTAATGGTATATTATTGTGCTCTGATCAGTATCTATAATCATATACCCTGCAACGTTAAATTAGCACGACGTACTGAGTTTGAATCCTGTAACGTTTAAGTACAACAATAAGCCAAGTGATAAGTAGCTGTGGTAGTAAATATCTGATCACAATATTGAGCAATTATCAAGGAGAGTAGACTTAGTGACAGAGATTCACTGATTAGAAACTCAAAATTGAAGTCAACCTGGCATCACCATAGCCAGCTTCTAGATCAGAGAAGCATTGAAATGTTGCAGTAGAATATGATAAATGAAATTACTCTGCAAAATTGGAGACTAGAGTTATGAAAGGAAGTAACTGAGGTCCACTTTTGCCAAAACTGGGGATGAAATGAGAAGTCAAAATAAAAACAGTACACAGGAGACCAAACTACTTTTCTGACCTAAATTGGTTCTCAGGGGAGTTTTTTTATCCTCAGTTTCATTTGCCTTCTTACGTGCACCTTAACTTCTGTTCATATTCTTCCTCAAACAAGCCTTTGTCGGAATGTGTTCCTGCAAATCATCTGGACTCATACCCATTTTCATGAAACAATACCCTATTTCATTCACTTCACTAATACACTCAAATTGGGGATGAAACAGGGAGTAGAGGGTCAAACTAGGGGTCAAAGACAGGGTGACTTTGTGGATAACTCTACTATACTCTTGAGCTTTACTACAAACTAGAAAGAGTTTGGTGACCAGATCCCTCTTGTTATGCTTTTCATAAAGATCTCAGACACAATGACCTACCAGACAAACAAGAGTTTCATTTTCTACTGAAAATTGCTGACACTACAGAAATGCATCACATCTGAGTACTTTGAAAGCATCTATGGTTTCAGAATTAGTCCAAAATTGAAAGGCAGTTCTATATGCACAATCTCAACTCATACACAGGACTTGAATCCATCTGATATATCCAGGAGGATATGAACAGAATACAATGCTGCAGTACATCACAAGAAATGTAGTGTACACTTCATAATAATTAGATTTCTCAAACAATTGGCCTTGTTTGTTTTGGACTTTGCACACAGGTCAAGCTCCTTGGCAGTCTTGGATCAAGAGAAAGGTCAGTCAGCATTTTTCAAAGACCACACAATCAAGATGTTCTGAGTGAAGGCAAACATCATCAGCTAAACGGTGTCAAATTTCACTGTAGCAACTGGGAACTCTGACCCAACTCATTACACTAAGGCGGATCTCAATTCAAGTGAGCACTTGAGGATAATATCATTTACACATGTTGAGATGAGAACTGATCAAACAATTATCAGATGATTTCAATAAACAAGATCTCCCTATTCTGAAATGAACCTTTGTTCATCAATACTTAAATCCTCATGGTAAGAGGTCTAGACATGCTCCAGCCCTCCTAAAATCATGCTTGCTCAATTGAGTATTCTGTGAGCTACTTGCATTTGCAAACGGAATGATCCAAATGCTCATTCAGTATAAGAACATTAGTCCTCTTCCAACTATGTATATGCCTGGAAGGCAACCAAGTATATGAATGCAGCCTGTGCCAGAATAGATCTCTAAATCCAAAAAGTTGATCACAGCCCTGTTTCTATTGAGTTTCAGCCGTGAAGTGTGGTAAACAAAGTGACCTAGAAGAACTAGAATGTCACAGTTGTTTAATTAGCATGCAATCATATCAAAGTGCATTCCAAGAAGATACCGCAAAAAGAGGTCGATTTTGCCAACCCAGCAATAGACACCCATCATCCTCAACAAGGTGATAGCCCTCTGATGGATAGTGAAGTCTCAGGAGAAGTCTGGCTTGAGAGAGAGCAAATTCGCTAGTTGAAAGTAATTGAAAGCCTGCTGTCTCCATAAAAATCCGCCACTGATGGAACTTTTGGTACCGCATGATGTGTTCAGACTCCTCACATCCCACAATGTTGGCAATTTCTTTCCAAAACCACAGTTGTTCTACTCTGATCCTTTCTGAACTTGAGGGAGGTAGTGTGGCATCAAGTGAGTCGAAAAGAGTGGAATAATGGTTGAGTGCATCAGCAAATCGATCTAGAAAGATTGGTTGGTTGCTGCTCATCTCTCTCTCAGCAAGGGTCACCACTCTGGGGTTAAGAGAGTACAACATGCCCAAGAAAGATTCCAAT
>Ga0116227_10014214_pt1 | contig 12204 bp, 7 predicted proteins | sample S1TSphgellanicum_FD_89693 | JGI IMG/M metagenome (GOLD analysis project Ga0116227, IMG submission 89693) | Host-associated microbial communities from peat moss isolated from Minnesota, USA - S1T2_Fb - Sphagnum magellanicum MG | ecosystem: Host-associated > Plants > Peat moss > Unclassified... | reverse complement strand
TTGAAGATTAGTATCGCCGTCAATAGTAATACCCGGTATAAAGCCCATGTGACGGTCAACATCCAGCCGAGTTTTAACAGGCCGGTGCGCCGGATATGTTCGAGGAACATAAGCCCGGCTACTGCCATGAAATACAAGACGGCCACTATGGGTGTAATGGCGGCCCAATGGTTGATCATCAGCATAAGGGCGAGCAATAAACTGCCTGCAAAAGAGATGGTCATCATGTTGCCGAGGTAATCCCAGCGCTTTTCTTTTCTAAAAAGACTGATAACAATTCCCTGGAAAATTATTTGTCCGCCGCAAATAAAGTATTCGCGCAAAGCATGGCCGATGGGTACAATGCCGCCCAATAAATGTGCATAGCGGGTTAAGATATACCCGGTACAAAACCACGTAAACAGCAGGTATGCGATGCGATAATGCTTTTTAAATGCAGGCTGATAAGTAAAGCCGTTTTCGGTTTCTCCTGCAGGGATGATCACCCGGCGATTGTAAGATATAAATGCATAAACCTTAGTCATCAACCAGGTAAATGGCCCGAATTTGAATAAAGGGTTAAACACCGGGCAAGCATTGCCTATTACCTTGAACAGGCTTTGTACTCCATAAGTAACCTCGCCATTTTTTAAATTGATCAGCGCGATTTCATTTACCGCCCGCTGTTTATCTATCACAGGACAATAATTTTCCATCTCATTTTGATAAGCTGCCCGGCCGTTGTTATCGAGCATGCCACTTGCTACAAAGGCTTTTGTATACACCTTGCACATCGGGCACTCACCATCGAAAAGGATCAAATGATTTTCTAATGTTTTCATATTTTCAATAATTAATGAAAGTTTGAGATAAAAAATATATGCATTTGTTTAAAAGAGGTTGGTTGTGAGGACACAACCAACGGGTGGGCGTAATAGCAATTTGAAAGCCTTCCTACCGGTTTCTGTGTCCCCACAGAAACCAATATAAAGCTTGTGGGAACAAAATATTCAAGCGTAAAAGAAGGCGCTTCTTGACTATTTCTCATTTTAATAGCTTTAAGATGGAGCCAAAAAACCAGTTCTCATCGGCTTTTAGCATGGTTTCAACGCTTTTGTCAATTTTGCCGGCAAAGTCGTGGATGTCTTTAACGGTTTGTAGAAATTGTTTAGCTCCCGGGTCTTTCGGTTCGTCCAGATCCTGCAATTGTTTCAACTCCTGCAACACTGGCTCTATTTCCCGTTTTTTACGCTCGCGGGCTATCCGTTTGGCAACTTCCCAAATATCCTTTTCGCCGCTGAAATATTCCTTTCGGTCGCCGGGAACCAGTACTTTATGAACCAGGTTCCAGTTCAGCAATTCGCGGATATTCATATTGGCATTTCCGCGCGAAATATTGAGGCTCTCCATGATCTCTTCCGTGCTCAAGGCTTTTTCTGAGATCATCAGCAGGGCATGAATCTGCGCCATGGTGCGGTTAATCCCCCATTCGGAACCCAGTTTACCCCAGGTTTGTAAAAACTGTAATTTGGCTTCTTCTAATTTCACGATACAAACATAGCAATTATTTTAAACTTTCAGTAATTATTGAAAATAAAATAATTATTATATGGATAGCTTAGAGATTTAGATGCTACGCGCGAATAATTGTTTGGATATCAATGATCAGGCGAATAGCGTGTTATCCACAAGTTGGTTGGTCATCCAATTGTTTCAAGATGTCCAGTCCCGCATCCCACTCGCCAAAGCCTGATGATATGTTGATATGACCAGCATCACCGATATTCACCAGTTCGCTACCCCAGCTTTCTGCAAATAATTCGGCACGGCCGACAGATGCGAATGGGTCGGTAGTGCTGATAACGATTATAGAGCGAAACGGTAGTTTATTAAGCGGAATGGGCGAAAATCCGGTCGGTTCGGGTGGGAAACTTACCGCCTCCGGATCTGCGGGGGCGACGAGCAGCGCACCTTTTATTTTTATCTTATATCTATTTGCCCAATGGGCAACCGCACCGCATGCAAGGCTATGGGCCACCAGTATTACTTCTGCAGGGTTATATTTTTGCACGTCATTTTGGATCTTCTCTATCCAATCGGCACAAACGGGCGTTTTCCAATCCTGCTGTTCAACGCGTTTAAACCCAAACCGGTTTTGCCAAATCGATTGCCAATGCTCCGGACCTGAACTGCCAAGACCGGGTACTATCAGAATAGTTGAATTGAATGTCATGAAAGGTAAAAGTAATAAAATGCAGGCTTAAGACTTAGCTGCCGAAAGAATATTGCTTTAATCTCAGTTTAAGCCAACAAAATGCCTTAAACCGACATCCTCGCCAACGGCACCACATCCTGCCCCACAAAATCGCCGTTCAAAAATTTATGATAACCGGCAATGGCAATCATCGCAGCGTTATCCGTACAATATTCCAGTTTGGGGATAAAACAACGCCAGCCGTTTTTTTCGCCCAACGATAGTAAACCTTGCCGCAAGCCGGTATTGGCAGATACGCCGCCTGCCAAAGCGATATCTTTTATTCCATAAATTTCGGCGGCTTTGGCAAGCTTATTAAGCAGGATAGTTGCGATGCGTTTTTCAACGGATGCGCAAATATCATTTATGTTTTCCCGGATGAAATTTGGGTTGGCGGCAACGTTATCCCTTATGAAATAAAGAATCGAGGTTTTTAATCCGCTAAAACTAAAATCGAGGCCCGGTATTTGGGGCTCAGGAAATTTATAGGCATCAGGATTACCTAAACGGGCATATTTATCAATCAATGGGCCCCCGGGGTATGGCAGGCCTAAAATTTTGCTGGTTTTATCCATTGCTTCGCCGGCCGCATCGTCAAGCGTTTGCCCTACAATTTCCATATCGAAGTAGTCTTTTACCAGTACAACCTGGGTGTGGCCGCCGGAAACAGTAAGGCATAAAAAAGGGAATGCCGGTTGCTCCTCAGCTATAAAATGAGCTAGCACATGTGCCTGCATATGGTTGATATCAATCAGCGGAATATTTTGCGCAAGGGCAAAAGCTTTGGCAAAGGGTACCCCCACCAATAAGGACCCTAAAAGTCCGGGCCCGCGTGTAAAAGCTACTGCATCAATATCATTTTTGTTTACTTTTGCCTTCGCTAATGCTTGTTGTACAGCAGGAACTATATTTTGCTGATGAACCCTCGAAGCAAGTTCGGGAACAACGCCTCCATAATTTTCGTGTATGGTTTGATTGGCAATTACGTTGCTCAATATCTTTCCATCAACGCAAACGGCGGCGGAGGTTTCATCACAAGAGGATTCTATAGCGAGTATTTTAGACATGTATATTTGAATTAGCGAGTTAGTGAGTTAGTGATTGTTGAAGTAACAATGATACAATGCAACCGTGATTAATTATTTTTAAGATGTTAAACCATATTGCATTGATTGTGTTAAACCAGCGGCGTAGTGCGTAAATCACTAATTCAATAATCCACTAAATCACAAATTAAAAAGGCAAAGTTATTAAAAAACTACTCAAAATAGCGTTAGGTATAGTATTGGTCATCTTGCTGGTATTTAGCATACTATTGCTGATTTTTCAATACAAGCCTGTGCAAACCTGGGCAGCCAAAAAAGCGACGGCCTATTTATCAAAGAAACTCCACACCAAAGTTGATATCAAAAGCCTTTATATTAAACCGTTTTCCTCGGTTGTTTTAGAGGGGCTTTATGTACTGGACAAGCAAAAGGATACTTTATTGAGCACACCCAAGCTTACTGTAGACCTTAACAGCTTTTCGCTTTTCAGCAGCATCAAAAAAAAGACCATCGATTTTAAGCTGATCCAACTGGACAACGGCTCCGCTTATCTTAAAAAACAAAAGGATAGCACTTCCAACCTAAAGTTCATCATTGATTATTTCAGCTCGCCTGATACCACCACTACTGCTCCCGGCAAGCCCTGGAAAATTATTTTCGAGAAAGTTGCCCTTAATAATTTCCATTTCAGGTATAAAAATAAACTGGTGGATACGGCGACGGAAGGGGTGAACTTTAATGATATTGACGTTAAGAATTTCAGCGCGGTCATTAAAAACATGGACCTGGTTAACCATCTTTTTAAGGGGGATGTAAGCAACCTTACACTGAAAGAAAAGAGTGGCTTCCATATCCGGAAATTCAATGCGCTTGCTACCATTGATACCAACCAGATATTAGCGCAAAACCTATTGATTGTTACCGATCATTCCAACATCAAAAACTACTTCAGGATGAAGTTTAAATCGTTTGATGATGTTAGCGACCATATAGAAGACAAGGTGTATATGGATGGGGATTTTAAAGGTTCGCGGATAGCCTCCTCGGATATCGCGTATTTTACCGATGGCCTGGATGGTGTGAAGTTTGATTTGGGTGTAGATGGCAGGATAAAAGGCTTTGTAAATAACCTGGGTGCAAAAAGCCTGATGATCACCGGGGGCAAGGCAACCTATGTTAAAGGCGACTTTAAACTGAAAGGGCTACCGGATTGGGATAACACCTTTTTAGAATTAAACTTTGAACAGATAGCCACTAATAAAGCCGACCTGGATTATCTATATAGCAATTTTACCGGTACGCCTAACCGACACGTGCCCGACGTGATAGGTAAATTCGGCAACATTAACTTTACCGGTAGGTTTACCGGGCTACAAAATGATTTTGTGGCTTACGGAACGTTCAAAACCAAACTTGGCCGCTTTGATCCGGACATCAACCTTAAAATAAATAAAGCCGGTGTTCCATCTTATAGTGGAAAATTGAACACCTATGCATTTGATCTGGGCGGCTTGCTGGACGAGAATACTTTGGGTCGGGCAACGCTGACGGCAAATATAAAAGGCAGCGGCGACGCACTTAAAAACCTTTCCGAAAACCTGGATGCAAAAATAAGTGCCATCAGCTTTAAAGGGTACAACTATCAAAACCTGACCGTGAACGGCACTTTCAATAAAAAGATCGCAGATGCGAAAATATCTATCAACGATAAAAACATTAAGCTTGACCTGAAGGGGACGGTTAACTTAAATTCGGATTTGCCATCATATCGCATCAGCAGCGAAATCACTAACGCCAAGCTACATGATTTAAAATTATTGGATGATACCATTACATTATCTACGCAAATAACGACCAACTTTTCGGGAAACAGCCTCAGCAACGTTGCAGGTAGCATTTCCCTGACCTGTGCCCGCATTGTTGACCCTCGACATAATTATCCTGTAGACTCACTGTTATTAACCGCAAAAGGAAGTGGTGATTCGAGGGTGATCAGTTTAAAATCCGACATGGCGGATGCTTCGATCAAAGGCGGGTTCGACCTGGCAACCTTGCCATCCTATTTTAAAACTATCGCAAAAAAATATATTCCATCGCTAAAAACGGAAATCATCGAACCCAAACCACAAAACTTTTCTTTCGATCTTACACTAAAAAACCCTGATCCGTTGATCGCTTTCTTTGCTCCGGATCTTACTATCCCCGATCAAGGGACTTTTGTCGGCCAGTTTGATTCGGAAAAGAAAACTGCGACTTTAGATGTGTACATCAAGACCATTAAATATGGCAAAACGGTCTTTCATGATTTTATTATTGATGAAAGCACCAGCGATGACCTGTTGGGCCTCAATATGTCGCTGAGTAAGATAAACATCACCGATAGTTTGTTTATCAAGAATATAACGGTAACCAATTTCCTAAAAAAGGATAGCCTCAATTTCAACATCAAGTTGTCTGACAAAAACGCTGTAAACCAGCTGGACTTATACGGATTGGTGAAATTTGGAAGGGATACTACTGCTAAGCTGCAATTGCTGCCTTCGGACGTTATTTTGGAACACCAGGACTGGCACCTACAGCAAAAGGTTAGGGTTAGGTTTATGGATGGAAAAACCATGGTGTCGAGCTTCGAGCTTTCCAATGGCGAGCAAAAAGTAAGGATAGATGGTTTTGTATCCGATAATCCGGACGATAAATTAAAACTAACTTTTGAAAAGTTCAGGATGTCGACCCTTAATCAGCTCACCCGCACTACTGGTATACAATTAAAGGGGGCTTTAAATGGTGATATAGTCGCCTCTTCGATTATGAAATCGCCGGGTGTGGATGCTCATTTATCTATCGATTCATTGATGATGAATAAGACCCTGGTTGGCGATGTAAAACTTGAGTCGGCATTAGATAATGAACGCACGGGAGCACAGGTTAAGCTAAACATTAATAATCACGGCCTGGAGACCATGAACATTGCCGGTATTTACAATATTGGGCATAATACCGATGATAAACTGGATTTTGATGTGAAGATGAATCAAACAGAGGCTATCATTTTCGAACCATTTATTAAAGACCTTGTATCGAACATTAAAGGCACCATTTCAACTAACCTGAAAATGACCGGACCTCCTTCAAAACCCAAGTTGAACGGTAATATTATATTGAATAACACCGGTGTAACGGTCAATTATTTAAAAACGCCTTACACAGTGAACGATACGCTCGACGTACAGAATAGTGTAGTAAACCTTAACCACATGCAGTTAAAAGATGCACACGGCGGCGTTGGCGATGTGGCAGGTAAAATCGATCTTAATGACCTTGCTGATCCGGATATAGAAGCTGTACTGACCGCCAAAAACCTGATGGCCTTAAACACTACGTTTAAAGATAACCATCTTTATTACGGAACGGCTTATGGTACCGGGCGTTTTAGCTTTAAAGGCCCTGTTGATAACATGAATATAGACATTAAAGCTAAAACGGAAGCCGGCACTATTTTCAATATTCCATTAAACACTTCAGCAACTGTTGGGGACTATGATTTTATCAGGTTTGTAAGCCATACCGATACCACCAAGATAATTCCGAAGAGCAATGCATTTAACGGCGTTACGTTAAACTTCGATTTGACGATAGATGAAAAGACCACTGTAAAAATCACTACCGATTACGGCGTACTGGAAGGAAGCGGCCAGGCCAACGATTTAAAGCTGAACATCAATAGCCTGGGTGACTTTGATATGTTCGGCGACTTCCTGATAACTTCGGGTAAGTTTGATTTTACTGCGAAAAACTTCATCAGCAAGAACTTTACCGTAAACCAGGGCGGCACTATCCGCTGGACGGGAAACCCATCAAATGCTTCCATTAACCTGAGTGCGATCTATGAGGTAAGAACGGATATTCAGCCATTGTACCAGGCGGCAGGCTCGCAATCGCCGAAAGGCAAATCGCTTGAATTGGTACAAGCCGATCTGATCCTGACTAAATCGTTATTATTACCAAATATCGATTTCGACTTTAACTTTCCATTAGATCCGTCCATTAAAGATGATCTTTCCAATTACCTGTCCGACAACAACAACCGTAGCCAGCAAGCCTTAAGTATCATTGTAAGGCGGCAATTCTCGAACGGCGCCAACAACAACTTAACCAACCAGGTACTGGGTACTGCAGGCGAGGCGATCAGCGAGTTTGCATTTAATAAACTCAATAGCTTTATATCGCAGTCAAATATTAAAGGCGTCGATCTGAACATTCGCTCGTTCAACGATGCAACATTATCCTATCGTTTCCAGGACCGGCTGGTGTTTACCGGAAGCCTTTTTAATACCAACTCCGGAAGTAACGACTTGTTTCAGAATAGCGGCAGCTTGTTTAATTCGAACTTTAACCAGTTGACAAAAGATTTTGAGGCGCAATACCTCATCAGAAAGGACGGGAACCTGAGTGCAAGGTATTCTTATCGGGTACTAAACAGTACTACTTTAAACTCCTTACAAGATAATCTAAGCATTCAGTATGTTAACGGACTAGGTTTGATCTATCAGAGGGATTTTGAAACTATCGGCGAATTTATCAAGAGCATTTTCAAGTCGAGAAACAAGAAACAGCCCATAATACCTTCGCCGATACCCAATCCGGCGTTGCCTGTGAAAACAGACGAAGAGGACAAATAATTATTGATCAAGCATAATGCTGTGATCCATTTTATCCCTTTTTGTTTTAAGATATGATTCGTTATGCGGGTTTGAAGCGATTTCGATAGGTACGTTCTCAACAACCTCGAGCCCGTAGCCAATAAGACCCGCCCGCTTTTTAGGATTGTTGGTCATTAACCTCATTTTCGAGATGCCAAGGCTGCGCAGGATCTGTGCACCTACGCCATAGTCGCGCTGATCCATTTTAAAACCAAGTTCAAGATTGGCTTCAACAGTATCCATGCCGTTTTCCTGCAAATGATAGGCTTTAAGTTTATTAATAAGCCCTATACCGCGGCCTTCCTGGTTCATGTAAACAATCACGCCCTTGCCTTCCTTGTTGATCATCTCCATCGCCTTATGCAGCTGAGGGCCGCAATCGCAACGGCATGATCCGAAGATATCACCGGTAACGCAGGAGCTATGTACACGAACCAATATCGCTTCATCAGGTTCCCAGGTGCCTTTAACCAGCGCTAGGTGATTTTCGCCGGTATCTTTCTGTGTATAGGCAATCATATCAAAATCGCCCCACTGTGTTGGCATTTTTACCGCTACGTCTTTATGCACCAATGACTCTGTCGCCAGTCGGTAAGCAATCAGATCCTTTATAGAAACAATCTTCAGGTCAAACTCTTTGGCTAATGCCAGTAAATCAGGCAAACGGGCCATTTCGCCGTCTTCCTTCATTATTTCGCATATCACGCCCGCCGGTTCAAAACCAGCCAATACGGAAAGGTCAATAGCCGCTTCGGTATGCCCGGTACGACGTAATACACCGCCATCTTTTGCAATGAGCGGAAAAATATGCCCTGGCCTGCCTAAGTCTCCCGGCTTGGTAAGCGGATCGATCAATGCAAGCGAAGTTTTTGAACGGTCGGACGCCGAAATACCGGTAGTGCAGCCCTCAAGCAAGTCAACCGAAACAGTAAAGTTAGTTTCGTGCGAAGTGGTATTGCGGCTCACCATCAGTTCGAGGTTAAGCTCGTTGGCACGCTGTTGCGTGATAGGGGCGCATACGAGGCCGCGTCCGTAACGCACCATAAAGTTGATGGCTTCAGGTGTTGCATTGCGGGCGGCTGTTAAAAAGTCGCCTTCGTTTTCACGTTCTTCATCGTCAACAACTATAATTATTTTGCCATTTTTAATAGCTTCAATGGCTTCTGGTATGGTATTTAACATTTTTGGAGAAATTGGTAGCGAACCGGCCGAAGTTGGCAGCGCGCATTTATTCTATACAAATTTAGCTGATAAATAAATAATCCAAGTCGTTGCTTTGTAAATTAAGCGAGGGCTGCTAAAAGTTAAACTTCCGTGTTTACGCTTTGGTTGTGCTCCGCCGTTTAAACAATTTATTAAAAAAGCGTTTATATAATTCCATATCAAACAGCGCAGAATCGGTTGCCGCTTTATACGAAAGAAAAATACCAATAGGCAAAACGATAATGATACCTATCCACGCGCCGACAATCGGCGGAATGCTGCCGTCCCTTGCAGATTTTTCACCAATAGTTTTGATAATATAATAGATAAGGAAGAACACCACGGATACCACTACCGGCATACCAAGGCCGCCTTTCCGGATGATCGCACCAAGCGGGGCACCAATTAGAAATAAAACGAGGCAGGCTGCCGAGAGCGTAAATTTTGCCTGGTATTCGGCTATGGCGCTCCGCATATTTTTTACGATGTCCTTGTTCCTATCGGCACGGTTTTTAAGCAGATCCTGTATCGACCGTACCTCACTCAGCCCGTTAGACAAGGCGCTTACCTTTTCGTTGATCTTTAAACTGTCTAACACACCCCTGTTATATTTAATATAGGTTTTTATGGTTTTTGACTTAGCGGGTACCGAATAGAATTTCAGGTAAGAGATCATCAATTTATAGCTTATCTGCGTACCGCTATCCAATTGATGTCTGGATGAATGTTCGGAGTCTTTCAGCTGTTTCAGATTCATCATCTGGTAGGCCGACTTAAACTCATTTTCGTCCGTACGGTGCATTTGCAGATCCGAAATGTCAAACCGTTGTTCCGTTTGCTGAAAACGATAGCGGGTAAGCCGTTCGCGCACATTATAGTTTGATTCTCCGGGATCTTCGATGTATCTGATACCATCCTTTAATTTTAAAACCAGGAACTTGCCGTTTGGCGTACGGAACATCGATCCCTCTTTAGCTATCAAAACATCGGTATTATTATCCGATTTATTTTTAGAATAGATCATCACATCGTGTAAGGTACCATCAGCATCCTTCTTTTTTACACGAATAGAAAATCCAGGAAAACGGTTACTGAAAACGCCTTCAGGCAAAAAGTTAGCTGTTTTTTGTTGCCGGGCATCGTACAGTAACGAGTAGTATTTAAGGTTGGCGATGGGCAGCATGTAATCTGAAAAGAAAAATGCTGCAACGCTTAAAATAAAAATCACCACAAACATCGGCGCCATTGCCCGTCGTAAGGAGATGCCGGCAGATTTAATAGCCACCAGTTCATAATTTTCGCCCAGACTGCCGTAGGTCATGATGCAGGAGAGAAGGACAGAGAGAGGCAAGGCCATCTGAACATTAGTAGCCGAAGCATATAACATCAACTCGACGATGATATACCACTCAAATCCTTTGCCGATTAGGTCGTCGATGTATTTGAAAAGAAACAGCATCAGCAACACGAACATTACGATCATGAAGGTGACAAGAAAAGGCCTTATAAATGATTTGAGCAGTAAAAGATGGATCTTTTTCATTAAGATAATTGTCTCCGCTTTTTATGCCTTTGTTTTGCAGCGCAGGCCATTTTATCAGCAACCAAAATTTTGGAATAGTAAAGCCTATAACGAAAATATTAGTTTAGTGGTGCAAAAATAGGGAAAATTTATTTTTCAGGCACCCAATACGCTGATAAGGTATTCGATCTGGTTATCCCAGATAAGTTTGCGTTCGCCCAGGGTGTCGTCGGTAGCGAAATCTGTAATGCTCAGGGCTACATCATTGGTTAACTCGTCCTGGAGGATTTCCATTTCAAAATAATACTGGGGATCATCGTCTACCCACCTGAACCTAACCAATTTATTTTCCTTTACGGTGATAAGTTTAGCTTTTTGCTGTTCATCGTCCCAGGTAAATGTGTATACCTGGTCCCTTACATTTACTTCATCGGCAAACCATTGCGACAATCCGTTAGTCTCGCTTAAAAAACTGTAAAGGATTCGCGGAGACGATTTTATCTCGTATTCAATATTGAATTTTTTCTTTTCAGACATGCCAGTTTATACTTAAAAAATGCACCTCGAAGTAAATGTTAACATTTTTTCTAAAGAAAACGAATTTCTGCTATATTTGCAAACCTTTTTCGGCAGGTGCCTTGTTTAAAGTTTAAATACATTAAGCAATGAATATAAAGCCGGAACAGAAACCAACCCGGCGGGGTAGCTCAGATGGTTAGAGCGTAGGATTCATAACCCTAAGGTCGGCAGTTCGATCCTGCTCCCCGCTACTAAACAGGCGAAAGCGGCAAAATCCAGGTTTAATTCTGGTATGCCGCTTTTTTTTGCATATAATTTGCTGAAAATAAGCAATATACAAAAACAGGAAATTTATTCGGGGGGTTCGAACTTCTTCCTTTTTCTTACTGAAAGTTATGCCCTCGGGAAACACTAAGGACTGTATCTTTTGCTTGGTCACATAGTCACTGGAAACCCACTTTTTAGCCATTTTTGAAGCTATTTCCATAGAAATATCGATACAATTTCCAAGGTTCGAACTTTTTTTAGAGGTACTTAAAATCTGACGTTCCAAATCCTCTTTTTCTACGACGAATTTCTGAGAAAACTTGTTGTACAGATCGCTGTTAATTTCCTCTTCAATGTAACGTTCTTCAAGCCGGTCAATTTTTTTCTTCAGCTCCTGATACTGATTAGATAAAGTAACGTATGCTTCTTCTTCGCCCTTAAATAGTTGATTGAAAGTTGCTACAGCTTGTTGACGGATCAGCTGTAAAAAATCACGATCCAGATTTAATGTAAAACTGTTTAACAGATTATAAAAAGTTTGATTCAGCGATGAAGCATTCTTATTGTTACAGCAACCACGTGTTTTACATTTATAACCTGAGTTCGATTAATAAGGAGAAAAATAAAGGGATAAAAATTAGGTAAGATTCAATATTTTTTATATATTTAAGTATCTGACATTCAAATATATAATACAAAAATACATGAATCTTA
>Ga0116227_10014212_pt1 | contig 12207 bp, 8 predicted proteins | sample S1TSphgellanicum_FD_89693 | JGI IMG/M metagenome (GOLD analysis project Ga0116227, IMG submission 89693) | Host-associated microbial communities from peat moss isolated from Minnesota, USA - S1T2_Fb - Sphagnum magellanicum MG | ecosystem: Host-associated > Plants > Peat moss > Unclassified... | reverse complement strand
GCCTGAGCGCGGAATCGAACTCATCGACGGTCTCGTGGTCCGGATAATACCGAAGGGAGCCCGGCACCGGCACGCGGTCAACAAGCTCAACGAACAGTTCGTCCTCCAGAGCCGAGGCCGATACGAGGTCTGCTGCGACAGCCTGAGCTTGCGTCTCGGCCCGCACGATATGCCCGATCCCGACATCGCGCTGGCGCGGCCCGGCGATTGGTCCCGGCGCGATCCCAGCGTCGAAGATATCTCGCTCATCGTCGAGGTCGCGGACTCATCCGCCGATCGCGATCTGAGCGACAAGCTCATCCGGTACGCGCGCGCCGGCGTCGCGGAGTACTGGGTCGTCGATCTCGAACACGACCTCGTCCATGTCTTTCGCCGCCCGAACGGCGAGGAGTACTCGGTGCACGAGCGCGCCGGCAGCGATGCGGTCGTCGCACCGGCCGAGTATCCGGACGTCCGTATCGAAGTCGCGCCAGTCGTCGGAGCTTCGTAGCGACTTAACCGAGGGAGCCTGATCGTATACCGCGGGGCTCGCATCGCGCGGATAATGCAGGCAAGCCTGAAGCGCATACGGTGGGCTCGACTCCGGTGCGGATCCCATTCCCGGGACCTGGGGATCGTACGGCGCGGATGGAACCCAGGCGACCTTGACATCGAACATGCGTTCGATTACATTCTCGGTCCCATGGCCGCCGCGCGTTACGCCGAGCTGCACTGCCGCTCGAACTTCACGTTCCTCGAAGGCTCGTCGCACCCCGAAGAGCTAGTCGAGCGCGCGGTGGCGCTGGGGCTGGTCGCGGTCGCCCTGACCGATCGCGACGGGCTCTACGGTGCCGTCCGCTTCGCCAAGGCCGCCAAGCCCACCAAGCTCGGCGCGATCACCGGGGCCGAGCTGACCCTCGACGTTCCGGAGCTGCGTCCCAAGCGGCGGCGCGACCTCACGCCGCTCGAGTCCGCCCGCCTGCCGCGGCTCGTGCTGCTGGCCGAAGACGAGCGCGGGTACGCCAACCTCGCGAGCGCGATCTCGGCCGCCCAGCTGCGCGGGAAGAAGCGGGACGCGCGCTTGCGGCTCGAGGATCTCGACGGGAAGACCGAGGGCCTGATCGTGCTCTCGGGGTCGCACCGCGGCTGGGCCGAGGAGGCGCTGGGGCGCGGTGACCTCGCGACGGCCCGCGAACGCGCGGCGACGCTACGCGACCTCTTTCCCGGCCGCTTCTTCTTGGAGTTGCAGCACCATTTGCGGCCCGAGGACGCGCGCCTGATCCTCGCGCAGCTCGAGCTGGCCGAGGCCCTGGGCCTGCCGTACGTCGCGACCAATTGCGCCGCATACGCGACGCCGGAGGACGCCCTGCTCTGCGACGTGCTGACCTGCGTCAAACACCGCACCAGCCTGCAAAAAGCCGGCACCTTACTGCTGGCCAACCACGAGTTCTACCTCAAGAGCGCGACGCAGATGGCGCGCATCTTCGCGCCCTACCCCAAAGCGATCGCCAACACGCTGGCGATCGCCGAACGCTGTCACTTTCGGCTCGAGCGCCTGGCCGGCCAATTTCCGCGCTTTCCGGTTCCGGCAAACGAAAATAGTACGCACTCGTATTTGCGCACGCTCGTGTTCGCGGGCGCGCGCACGCGCTACGGGCACCCGCTCGCATCGGACGTGGAACGCCAGCTCGAGTACGAACTGGGCATCATCGCGCGCATGGATCTGGCCGGTTATTTTCTGGTCGTCTGGGACATCGCGCGCGCCGCGGTCGAGATGGACGTGCTGTGCCAAGGCCGCGGTTCGGCCGCCAATTCCGCCGTCTGTTACGCGCTCGGCATCACCGCGGTCGATCCGGTCGGCATGAAGCTGCTCTTCGAACGTTTTCTTTCTGAAGAACGCAACGAGATTCCCGACATCGACATCGATTTCGCGCACCAAGACCGCGAGAAGGTGATCCAGTACGTCTACGAGTGCTACGACCGCGAGCACGCCGCGATGACGTCCGAGGTGATCACCTATCGCACGCGCTCGGCGATCCGCGACGTCGGCAAGGCGCTCGGCCTCTCGCTCGCGCAAGTCGACGCGATCTCCAAAGAGTACGACGCGCGCGAATCGCTCGCGGGCGCAGTCGGTGCGGAGCACGACGGGCAGCGCGCGTTACCCGCATCCGTGCGCAAACGCCGCGACCTCGACGCCGGCTCCAATCAGCGCGTCTCGCGCGCCGAGGCGGGCGACCAGCCCGCGCAATCGCCGGGACGCGCCTACGCGCCGGGCTTCGAAGCGGCCGACGAACGCCCGCCGGCGGCGCTGATCGAGGGCTTCAAGGGCAAGGATTTCGGCCCCGATCCAGAGCCCGGCGTGCGCGGGCCGATCGGCGGCCGCGTCGGGGCATTATTGTTTTCGCTGTGCCGCCGGCTCGACGGCTTTCCGCGCCACATGGGCATCCACTCGGGCGGGATGGTGATCACACGCGATCCGCTCGTGCAGGTGGCGCCGGTCGAGTGGGCCACGATGCGCGACCGCACGATCGTGCAATGGGACAAAGACGACTTAGCCGATCTCGGCTTGATCAAGATCGATCTGCTGGGCCTCGGCATGCTCTCGCTGATGCGCGACGCCTTCGCGCTCCACGCGCGGCGCTATCCCGAACGCCCGCCGCTCGCGCTCGCGACGATTCCGCCCGACGACAAGCCGACCTACGAGATGCTGCAGCGCGGCGATTCGTTCGGAACCTTCCAAGTCGAGTCGCGCGCGCAGCAATCGATGTTGCCGCGGATGAAGCCCGCCTGTTTTTACGATCTGGTCATGCAGGTGGCGATCATCCGGCCCGGCCCGATTCAAGGCGACATGATCCATCCGTTCCTACGCCGCCGCAATGGACTCGAAGAGGTGACCTATCCGCATCCCAAACTCAAGCCCGTGCTGGAACGCACGCTCGGCGTGCCGCTCTTTCAGGAGCAGGGCATGCGCATGGCCATCGAGGCCGCGGGCTTCTCGCCGGGCCAAGCCGATCAGTTACGGCGCGCGATGGGTCACAAGCGCTCGCGCGAACGCATGGCCGAAATCTATCCCAAACTCGTCGAGGGCATGGTGCAGAACGGCATCGACCGCGAGGCCGCGCACCAGCTCTTCCACATGCTCGAAGGCTTCGCCGATTACGGCTTTCCCGAATCGCACGCCGCCAGCTTCGCGCTGCTCTCGTACGCGTCGTCGTACGTGAAGTGCCACGAGCCCGCGATCTTCTTAGCGGCGATCCTCAACGTCCAGCCGATGGGTTTTTACTCGACCGAAGTGCTGGTCAACGACGCGCGACGTCACGGCGTCACCGTCAAGCCGGTCACCGTCAACCAGAGCGAGTTCTGGAGTTTCGTCGATAACGACGGCGCGACGCAGTTGGGCTTTCACGTCGTGCGGGGGCTGGGCGAAGGACAGCGCGAGGCCTTGCAGGCGGCGCTGAAAAACGGGCCGTTCGGTGATCTCGGCGAGTTCGCGCTGCGCACGGGCTTGAACAAGGACGCTCTGGAGAATCTCGCGGTCGCTGGCGCGTTCGCGCCGTGGTTCGCGACGCGGCGCGACGCGATGTGGGCGCTACGGGGTCTGGACGAACGGGAAGCGCGCGGCGAACTCGGGCGCGGCATGGACGTCGAGGAACCGGGAGCCGCGTTCGCCGCGCTCTCGCCGCGCGAGGAGACCGCCTTCGACTTCTGGGGCACGGGCCTGACCACGGGCCCACAGCCGATCGCGCACTTCCGCCGCGAGCTCGACGCGCGCGGTGCGATCGCCGCCGAACGGCTGGCCGGGATGCCTAACCATCTGGTGTGCAAGGTCGGCGGCCTCGTGATCACGCGCCAACGCCCCGGCACGGCCAAGGGCTTCGTATTCCTGACCCTCGAGGACGAAACCGGCCTCGTTAACGTGATCGTCAATCCCGCCGTGTATGAGCGCAACCGCCGCGTGATCCGCGCGTCGGCCAGCCTCGTGATCGAAGGGACCCTGCAAAAGGATCAGGGCTGTATCGATTTGCTGGCCAAACGCTTCTGGCCGCTCGATACGCAGGACACGATCGAGGGCGTGCACGCCCGCAACTTTCATTAGCCGAGCCAGAGGGCAACCTCGGACTTGCTTGAATGCCTACCCGACGCCTCGGGTTGTACGCTTGTTCGTGGAGATTTTCATGATGAACGAGATCCGTTTCGCATCACCGGCTTGGGCACCGGCCCGCATCCTCAGACTCGGGTCGCTCGCCGCCATACCACTGGCACTCGGCTTGACCCTAGCGGCGGCCGGATCCAGTGCCGCGCCCGGCGGCTACTCGACGGCGCAGGCGAAGCAAGGCTCGTCGGTCTTCGGTTCGAAGTGTTCGGCCTGCCACATTCTCAACCTGGCCGGCGGTGCCGGACCGGCCCTGACCGGGCCTCACTTTCGCGAGTTGGCCGCGAAATACAAGAACGCGGGCAAACTCTACGAGTTCATCAGCCAGCAAATGCCGCTGGACTCGCCGGGCAGCCTGACTTCGGCCAACTACCTCGCGGTCACGGCCTTCCTGTTGAGCAAGAACGGCTACGCCGCCGGGACCAACCCGCTCACGGTCAAGTCAGCGAGCTCCGTCACGCTACACGCACACTAAGGAGAATCCGTCCGACGGGGGACTCTTCTTTCAGCGAAAACGGTCACAGCCGTGCCGACGGCGTGATAGGGACGTGTCCGATGTGGAGCGTCATTTCGGCATTGTCAAAATGACATCTGCTCTATTGCTATCCGGAGCCTTGACGGCGAGTTCCGGCATGGAGTGTAATTTGGGTCCGCCGCCGGGGCTTCGGCTCGTGTCCCCACTAAGATCGCAGGAGATCATTAGCGGCACTACGATTGATGTAGTAATTGACGTGCCGGCAGTGGGCATCCATGGACCATCGTTAGAGCTTGTTCCAGCTTACGATGAGGACCAGTCATCCGACGATGATTCGCAAGGCAGCAGACCCTTACGATTGGTACCAATCGCACGTGCGGGAATGGCCGTTGGCAAGAATAGAGACGGCTGGACGCGCATTTCAGCCAAGATCTTAGTTGACACGAACCGCTCACAAGTCGCTCATGCCTATGTGTTGGTGGTGTCATTTCGTTTTGGCGAAGGGCAATGCGAGAACACATATGATGACTCTGCTGGTATCTTTAACGTACTCCCCAGTCCTACATGAATCGGCGTAACATTGGCGCATTTGCGATATCGACTGTTAGACACTGATCCGCGACCAAACCGGGTCGACAGCCTCGTCGTCAAAGACGAAGCGCCGGTGATTTAGGCGAAAGGCGCCGCGGGCCGCGACCGCGCATCAACGAGTGTGAGCCCGAAGGTACGGTCCCTGCTTGCGGCTGCGGCGCTCGTGACGGCGTCGGCCGCACCGTCCGAGGCCTCGCGCCCGCCGCCGGGTTCGCTCGGCACCGTCGCTGGCGAAATCGTCGTCTCCGCCGCTCCGCCGTCCGGCGTCGATTTCGACGCGATCCGAAACGACGCGCACGTCGTCGTCAGAACCGCAGATGGAACGGCAGTCGGCACCCTGCACTTTGGCGTCGAGCGCCGGGACGCGTCGGGCACGGGGCACCTGCCCTACGTCGTCGACAACCTTCCGATCGGGGTCCCGTTGCGAGTCGTCGCCGAACCGGCTGCGGCGAACGCGGCAGCGCAGCCCTCGCCGCTGCCGACCGGATTCTTTCTGACGTTTCGGCTGACGAAAACGCACGACCCCGGCGTGCCGTATTATGCGGTCACGCTTCGCTCTGGTTTCCAGCGCGTCGACGACTGCGACTTCACCTACGCAACGCTCGAAGTGCCGCCGGCGCTGCCCGTGACGCCCAGCGCATCGCCCGCGGCGCGAACGGGCCGTTGATTTACGAATCGTACATAGGTAAAGCAAAAACACACGTGAACGTCTCCGCGCGCAGGCGCTCGAGACGGAGGGTGCGAGCGCGTCGCGCGATCGCGGCGACGCCACAGCTTGGCCGACGCATGCAAACCCCTCGCGAAACACCTGCCCAAGGGGCGCCGAAGTCGCGAGGCTTTCCGTTCGCCGCGGCCAAGTCCAAATACCGAAAACGGCCGAGCGTCCGCCACCCCACCCGGCACCCGCGGTGGCACGGCGCCACGCGAAGGTGGTCAGAAAGTGGAGAATCGCGGCCCTTCGCGTGGGGGGATCGGGGGGACGTGTCCCCCCGTTTAAAGGAGAAGCTCGTCCATGACGTTTCGCTCACTCGTACTCGCTGCCGCCGGGGCGGCCACGCTCGGCTCGGTTACGGTCGCGCGAGCGCAGATCGATCCCGACGACACGGGCCTGGGAACGAAGCTCGGGATGCAGCAGATGAACAACTCAGGCGAAGTCGGGACGGTCACGCTCTACGGTCGCAGCCGTCAGACGACGCTTGTGCTGCTCCGGCTCGACTCGGAGCCACCCGACCGCCAGCAACCGGCGCTCATCCACCGCGGGCAGTCGTGCGCGACGCTCGACCCCAAGCCCGCCTACCAGCTGGCTCCCGCGATAAACGGTCTGTCGCGCACCTTGGTGCAAGCGCCCGAAGGTAAGCTGCTCTCCGGAAATTACGTCGTCGCCGTACGCGCCGCGAGCGAACGCGCGGCGCGCGACGTCTCGTGCGGAGAGTTGTACCGGTAGGCCCGGGCGCATGTCGATCACGCACGGTTTCGTCGACACGGTCGGTAACACGCCGCACATCGTTTTACCGAAGCTCTCGGCCGCGCTAGGCCGCACGATCGTTGGGAAGGCGGAGTTTCTCAACCCTGGCGGGTCGGTTAAGGACCGCGCCGCGAAGGGCATCGTGCTGGACGCCGAAGCGACGGGACGGCTGCGGCCCGGCGGCACGATCGTCGAAGGAACGGCGGGCAACACGGGCATCGCCCTGGCGCTGATCGCGGATGCTCGCGGCTATCGCGCGATCATCGTCGTACCCGACGACCAGTCGCCCGAGAAGATCGGCTCGCTGCGCGCGACGGGCGCGGACGTACGCGTCGTGCCCGCCGTCGCGTTCACGAACCCCGAAAACTACTATCACGTCGCCAAGCGCATCGCCGAAGGGATTCCGGGAGCGATCTGGGCCGATCAATTCAACAATACGGCGAACAAACGCGCGCACTACGCCTCAACGGGCCCGGAGATCTGGAACGACTTCGGCGCCGACGCGACGGCGTTTGTGGCCGCCTGCGGCACCGGCGGCACCTTGGCCGGCACGGCGGCGTTTCTCAAGGAACGCAATCCCAAGGTGCGCGTCGCCCTCTGCGACCCGTACGGGTCCGCGCTCTTCAGCTTCGTCACGGCGGGCACCCTCGAGGTCGAGGGCGACTCGAACGCGGAAGGCATCGGCATCAAGCGGATCACGGACAATTTCAAAGATGCGCCGATCGACGACGCGCTGCGGGTCGACGATCGGACGATGGTGGAAATGGCCTACTGGCTGCTTCGCGAAGAGGGTCTCTACGTGGGCGGCTCGGCAGCGCTCAACGTCGCCGGCGCCGCGCGCTTCGCGAAGACGCTGCCGCCCAAGAGTACGGTCGTCACGATCCTCTGCGACGGGGGCGACCGCTACCGGTCACGCTTGTGGAATGCCGAATGGCTCGCCGAGAACGACTGCACGCCCCAAGCCCACGATCTTTCTTTCTTGTAGGAAATGGATGTCCGAAACGATCGACCCCACGCGCGCCACGTCAGCCTCGCTCAAACGGCGCGTCTTCGTCGGTCTGGCGGCGGCAAGCACGGCGGCCGCCGCGACGAGCGCCGCAGCGCCGGCGCAGGACGCCGCGTTCGGCAAGCCTCATCCGCCCCTGGTCGCGGAGGACGACCCGGCTCTCGCGATCGCGCGCCCGGACATCGAATACGCCGGTCGTACGCTTGGGTCGTATTACGCCGCGCCCAAGGATGCGAACCCGGCCCGTCCGGCAGTCGTCGTCGTGCAAGCGATCTGGGGCGTGGACGCCCAACTGCGCGACACGGTGCGGCGCTTGGCGAAAGCCGGCTACGCGGCGCTCGCGCCGGACTTGTATTCAGGCTTGGGCGCACCCAGCGGTGACGGCTCGAGCGACATCGCGCCCTTTCGCGAGGCCGCCGCGAAGCTTGCCGACGCGGTAGTCGACGCCGACCTGGCGGCCGCGGCGGCCTACCTGCGCGCGGGTCCCGGCGCCGCGCACCGGAAGGTCGGCGTGACCGGCTTCTGCATGGGTGGCGCGATCGTGCTGCGTCAAACCGTCGATAACGCGCACGTCTTCGACGCAGCCTCGGTGTTTTACGGGAAGGTTCGGTACGGAACCACCGGCGACAACGGCCCGATCACGCCGATCGCGCTCGCCTATGCCGACGACGTCGCCGTTCCGCTCGCCGGGAGCTGGGGCGCCCGCGACACGAGCATCCGAGCCGACGACGTGCGCGCGCTCGACGCGCGGCTGAGCGGTGGCAAACGGCCGCACGATTTCCACGTGTACGACGAGGCCGGCCATGCGTTCTTCGATGACACGCGCGCGTCGTACGTCGCCACGGCCGCGAGCGACGCGTGGACCCGGACGCTCGCGTGGTTCGAACGGTATCTCAACTAGTATGGCACTGAAGATCGTGCACTGCGCCGACGTGCACTTGGAAACGACCTTTCCCGAAACGCGCGGTGGCGCGGGACGGCGCAAAGCGCTGGCCGACGCGTTCGTCCGCATCGTCGATGAAGCGCTCGAACGCAACGCCGACGTGCTCACGATCGGCGGCGACCTCTACGAGAGCGAGCGCGCCGGACCGCAGACGGTCCGCTTTCTCTTCGAACAATTCGCGCGCTTCGGCAAGCCCGTGTTCGTCGCGCCGGGCAATCACGATCCGCACGCGCCGTCATCGTTGCTCGCCCGCGCCGACCTGCCCGAGAACGTTCGCGTCTTCAACGAGGCGGCGTGGCGCGCGTATCCTCTGGCTAGCGAGGTGACGCTCTTCGGCTTCGGCCACACGCCGGCCGAGCCGGGACGGCCCTTCGACGGCGCCCATTTCGAGCGGGGCGGCGTGCAGATCGCGCTGGTCCACGGGAGCGATGAAGAGCGCTGCCCGCCGGGTAAGCGCGCGACGGCGCCGTTCACGCGCGCCGACGTCGCCGCCTCCGGAGCGACGTTACTGCTGACCGGCCACTACCACGGCGGGTACGTCGTGACCGAAAAGAACCGGCCGATTCTCGCCTATCCGGGGTCGCCCGAACCGATCAAGTTCGGCGAGAGCGGCGCGCACGGCGCGCTCCTCGTTAGCGTCGAAAATGGCCGCACCTTCGTCAGCGCCATCCCGACCGCACGCACGAAACTCATCGATGCGATCTGCGACTTGCAGGGCGTGACGCACGAGAACGCGGCGTTCGCCTGCGTCGAAAAGACGCTCGAGCCCTACGGCTCGGGCGACTACGTGCGCTTGCAGCTCGATGGCGATGTCGCTCCCGGCACGCGTCTGGACACCGCGCTGATGGAAGAGAAGTTCGGCGCGACGCTCGGATCGCTCACAATCGAGGACCTGACGGTTTCGCACGATTACGCGAGCATCGCGCGCGAACCAACCGTGCGCGGTCACGTCGTGCGCGATCTCCTCGACCGCGGCCCGGCCGGCCGCGCCGCGCTGCGCTACGCGCTTGCCGCCTTCGAGGGCACGGAGATCGCGCCGTGAAGCTGGTCGAACTGCGCGTCGAAGGCTTCGGCAGGCTCGTCGACCGGACGTTTCGTTTCGACCCCCACTTCAACGTGGTGTACGGACCGAACGAAGCGGGGAAATCCACAATGACCTCGGCCCTGCTCGGTTCGCTCTACGGACTGGGACGCGGCGAGAAAGACCGCTGGCGCCCGTGGGCCGGCGCGCGCTTCGCGACCGCGCTGACGTATGCGCTCGCCGACGGACGAACGTTCGAGGTGCAGCGCGACTTCGAACGCGACACGAAGGGCGTGCGCGTGTACGACGAGCACGGAGCCGATGCGTCGGCGGAGTGTTCGGTCGGCAAGATCGTCAACCCGGGCCACGCGCACTTGGGCGTTCCGCTCGAGGTCTTCGTGAACGCCTCGTTCGTCGCGCAAGGCGAAGTCGCGATCGACGGCGCGCGCGCGGAGCGGATCACGCACGCGCTGGCCCGCGCGCTCGACGGCGGCCCGAAAGAAGACGCCGCGCTCGGCGCGATGAACCGTTTAGACGAGGCGCTGACCACGTACGTCGGCCGGAAACGCGCGACCGTTAACGCTCCGCTACGCCATCTCAGCGACGAGCTGAGCGAAGCGGAAACGCGTGCCGAGGAGATGCGAGCGCGCTTGCGCGAGCTCGACGACGTCCGCGCGCGCTTGGCCCTCGAGACTCAGCGCTCCCACGATCTCGAAGCGGCGCTACGCGAGCAGCTGCGGCGCGGACGGTCGCTGCGCGCCTACACCTTGCGATCCCGGCTCGACGCGTTGCGCGAAATCCGCGACGATCTGGCGGCGCTCCAGGCCGAGCGCGCGCAGTTCGACGATGTCGAAGGCTTTCCGAGCTATCTGGTCACCGAACTCGAAGAACTCTACCGCGAATGGCACACGCTCGACGCGCTCGCGCGCTCGCACGGCGAGGAGGCGGCGCGCAACCGGATGACGCCCGCGCTCGAAGCCGAACTCGACGAGCGCAGCAGCGACGGCGGCGCGCTGGACGACGAAGCCTTCGCCGCGCTGGAAGCCGCGGGCGCCGAGGCCACCGGCGCCCGCAACCGCACGACGGTCGCCGCCGACCGCGCGCAGAGCGCGCGCCGGTCGATCGAAGGCGGCGGCGAACTCTTCGGCGTCGCCTTCACGGCCGGTGCGTTCGTCGCACTCGGCGCGGTGGTGCTCGCGATCATCCACGATTGGTTGCTGGCCGCGGTCGTCGGCGTCTTCGCGCTCATCCTCTTCGCGATCGCGTGGTCGCGCTGGAGCGGCCGGCGCAACGCGCTGCGCACGGTCACCCAGATGCAGAAAGCCGCCGACGAGGCGAGTGCGGCCGAACGGGAAGCAGCGGCCCGCGTCGCGGCGGTCCTCGAACGCCTCGGCGTGACCTCCATCGACGAACTGACCAAACGCCGTGAACGCGCCCAAGCGTTACGCGCCCGCAAAGCCGAGGCGCTGGCGCTGGCCCAGCGCTCGGCCGAAACGCGCCGGCTCGCCGACGCCAAGGCCGTCGCGTTCGACGAGCTCGCGGTCCGCCTGGTCCCGGAGAGCGGCTCGCGCGAGCGCGACCTAGCCGAAGCGAAGACTCGCGAGATACGCAAGAGCACGCGCGACGGAATCGACGTGCGTCTGTCGATGCTCGACGTCCAGCGCACGGACGTGCTCGGCAGCGACGACGAGTTCGCGCTGGAGTCCGAACTCGCCGAACTGACCGCGGCCGGAGTCGAACCCGCCCCGCTCGACGGCGCCTCGCCGCGCGCCTTCGAGGCCGAGCGCGCCGACATCGAGCGCCGCTCGGTGGAAACGCGCGAGGCCGTGGCTGCGACCGCCGCGGAGTTGCGCACGGCCGAAACGCAGATCGGCGACCTCGCGGCGCTCGACGAGCGCGTCCTCGCGCTACGCGCGCAGGTCGAGCGGCTCGAGCGCTTCGACGAAGCCGTGTCGCTGGCCAAGAACACGATCGACGCGCGCACCCGCGAGGCGCATCAAAAATTCGCCCGCCGGCTCGCCGACTACGCCTCGACGACCTTCGCCCGCGTGACCGCCGACCGCTACGTCGACGTTCGCGTCGATCCGACCACGCTCGCGGTTCGCGTCCGCGTTCCCGAAACCGGCGAGATCCTCGACGTCGAGCGGCTCTCGGCGGGCACGCGCGAACAGGCCTACCTCGTCGTGCGGCTGGCGATGGTGCGCATGTTCTCCGAGGGCCTCGAAACAGCGCCGCTGCTGCTCGACGATCCGTTCGTCTTCTGGGACGAACGCCGGATCGAGAGCAGTTTTCCGATCCTGCAAGCGACGTCCGAGAGCGTGCAGATCGTGCTCTTCACGACCAGTCCCGAACTGGCCGCGGCGGCCGCCGCCCGCGGCGCGCGCGCGTTCGACCTAAGCGAGGGGAGCGGGACCGCCGGCAGCGCGCTCGACCGCGATCAGGATCTGCCCCTTCTTTCGCAGACGTAGGAACGTGATCTCCACGGCGACGGCGCCGTGCAAGAAGAGAAAGAGGTAATCGAATTTCTCGCTGACGGTTTCGTTCGTGCGCAGAAAGTCGTGCAGCCGGCCTTCG
>Ga0116227_10014210_pt1 | contig 12208 bp, 6 predicted proteins | sample S1TSphgellanicum_FD_89693 | JGI IMG/M metagenome (GOLD analysis project Ga0116227, IMG submission 89693) | Host-associated microbial communities from peat moss isolated from Minnesota, USA - S1T2_Fb - Sphagnum magellanicum MG | ecosystem: Host-associated > Plants > Peat moss > Unclassified... | reverse complement strand
TCTGCTTATGGCAGCCGAACATCGCCAGCGCGCAAAGCAGGGCCGCGATCTCGTAGAGACGCAGGCTGCGATGGAGTCGCCGGCGCATCAGGGGGTTGGCGTTCCCGGCGGCGGCGGGGGCGGCGTGTGGGTGGTGCGCTCGTCGTCCATCTTCTGCGCCAGCTTGTGCAGTTCGATCGCCGCCGTGCGCAATGCCTCGGAGCTGTAGCGGCGCACGTCCGGCACGACCTCGTCGTTGATGTATGTTGCGAGACCGCGCAGCTCCTCCTCGACGCGGGCAGCGGTCTCATGCAGGCGGTCCTGCCACGGCTGCCTGGGGATCTGGTTCGGGTCCGGGTACGGCATGGCGACGCTCCTTTATGCAGTATGGTGATGTGGAAAACGCGAGGTCAAGGCAGAAGGCCGTGAAACCGCGCGCCCCGCTCCCAGATGGTAACGCGGCACCGGCGGCCGATGCATCGTCACGCGGGCCGGCCTCCAGGTTGACAAGGGGATGGTTTCAGGTTGTCATCGAACCGATGGCGGTCCAGGTTGAAGAACAGACGCAGTGGCGGCGATGGGCCGTGGGACTGCTTGCCGCCGGGGCGCTGCTGCGCGGGCTGCTGATCTACTTTCCGCGCTCGGGCGACGACGACACAGACGTCTACGCGGAGCTGGGCCGCAACCTGCTGCACCACGGCACCTACGGCATGATGGCGGATGGAGATCTCTCGCCGTCGCTCTTCCGGCTGCCGGGGTATCCGCTGTTTCTTGGCGTTCTGGGCGGGAAGATCTGGCTTGCGCTGCTTGTGCAGAGCGCCATCGATCTGCTTGGCTGCTATCTGCTCGCGCTGTTTGTGCGGCGCTATGTATCGCAGCGCGCCGGGCTTTGGACGCTTGCCCTTTCGGCGACCTGCTGGTTCACGGCGGAGTACGCGGCGAGCGTGCTTACGGAGTCGCTCTCGGTCTTCGCGGTGTGCTGGGCGATCCATGCGTTGGGAGAGTTCCTCGCCCAGCCGCGGGCCTTCGATTCAGCGCCAGCACAGGCCGCGCGCCGGCTGCTCCCGCTGGCCGGAGCAGCAGCGATGGCGATGCTGCTGCGTCCGGATGGCGCGCTGCTTACGTTCTCCGCTGGCTTCGCGTTGCTCTGGTATGGCGTGCGCGCCGCCGGGGCGGTCCGCGCGATGAAGACCGCCGTACTCTTCGCAGCGCTCGCCGCGGTGCCGCTCGTGCCGTGGACGCTTCGCAACGCCATCACGTTCCATGTCTTTCAGCCGCTTGCTCCGCGGCATGTGAACGACCCCGGCGAGCGCGTGAATCTCGGCTTCTATCGCTGGATGCGGACGTGGTCGACGGACCTCGAGAGCACCGGCGACGTCTTCTGGAAGGTGGGCACGGAGCCGATCGACTTCAGCGACCTGCCGAAGCGTGCCTGCGACTCCGCGGAAGAGTGCGCGGCGACGGCGCGTCTGCTCGCCGAGTACAACACCACAAAGCAGGTCGATCAGCCGCTCGACGATAAATTTGCCGCGCTGGCCGAGGCGCGGATACGGTCGCATCCGCTGCGGTATTACGTCGCGATTCCGCTGCTGCGCGTGGGCGATATGTGGCTGCGTCCGCGCACCGACGCCATGCAGATCGAAGCGGCGTGGTGGCGATGGGACGAGCATCCGAAGGAGAGCGCGATCGCGTTTGCGCTGGGGCTGCTGAACCTTGCGTATGTCGTTGCGGCTTGTCTCGGGGTGGCGCGATGCCGGGTGCCGCTGCTCCCGCTGATGGCCAGCTACTTTGCGATGCGGTGTCTTCTGCTGGCGACGATCGAGAACTCCGAGCCGCGCTACACACTGGAGGCGTATCCGATTGTGCTGGTGTGCGCGGCCGTGGCGATTTCTGGAGAGAGACTTCGGCATCCTGCTCGCCCACCCATCGCATAAGACAAGTGCGCGATGGATGGGGCACCCGGCACCCGGCATTTGTATCGGTGCGATCAGCGCGCGGTGATCTCCAGCTTCACGGGCCGGGCTGTTGCATTGATGTCTGGATCGTAGTACTCGTACACGCGCGACTGGAAGGTGTGCGCGCGGATGGGATACTTCGCGCGCAGACGGAAGGTGATGCTGACGGTCTGGTTGGGGCCGAGCGAGTTGAAGTAGAGGATCGCCTGCGTCGCGGTGAGCGAGAACTTTTCTAGCCGTCCATCGCGGGCCTGGGCGGTCTTCTCTTGAAGCGCCTGCAGGTCCTCGCTCAACAGGTCGAAGCCGGGCGGGATGCCGAGATCGACCATCACCATGTTTGCCGTCTTCGGCAGGTTGTTGCGAACTGTCGCGGTGGCCGTGGCGATGTCGTTCTGCGCGAGCTTGCCGCGGTCGTAGGCGACATCGATCGAGAGCGGTTCGGTGGCGGGTTTCGTCTCCCATGGCGTGAAGTACCGGCCGACGACCTGATAGGCGAGGCCGCCCGTGCCATCGAAGCTGAGCTGGACGGATGCGGGGCTGCTTGCGTCGTCTCGGTTCTTCGCAAGCAGGTCGCCCTTGAAGACGAACTGGTGGAAGAGGTCGTTGTTCTCTTTCGTGAGTTCGAGCGTCTCGGCGGGCTTGCCGTTGAGCGTGACGTGCACGGTGCCGCGAACGTCCGAAGCGCTCAGCTGCGACGCCAGCAGCAGCGCCCGCAGCGCCATGATGGTGGCCTGCGTGGTGCCCCAGTTGCCCTGCGCGCCCTTCTTCGCGGTGATGAAGTTGAGCGCCTTGCGCGTCGGCTCCGATGCCTGCCCCCACTTCAGCAGCGCCTGCGCGGCGAGCCCCGTCGTCTCGATGGCCGCGCTCGCGCCGGTGGCGTAGACGCCCGTCTCTTCGGCGGACCAGAAGACCATGTCCTCCTTCTCGGTGCGGGCGTCGAGCAGCGCCTGCATCGCTTGCCGCGTGAAGTCACGGTCTTTGGCCCCGTTTGCGTTGTTCGCGCCGTTTGCTTTGCTATAGTCGGTCGCGAAGTTCGCGATCACGGCCAGCGTGTACGTATCGGGCTTCTCGCTGGTATGGGCTTCGATAAACCGCTTCGCCTTCTCGACCGCAGGCCCGTTGTATCCAGTGTTCGCAAGCGCCCAGGCGATATACGCCGTGATGCGCAGCACGTTCGTGTTGTAGCGGTTGGTCGCGCCCTCGTTGATGAAACGCGTATCGGGCTGCCAGCTTCCGTCGGGCTGCTGCTGGCCGATGAGCCAGTCGCGTGTCCGCGCGATCAGCTTCGGGTCTACGTCCGAGACCTTCGCCATGTCGGCGAACTCCATCAGGCCGTAGGCGGTCAGGATCTTGTTCGCCGGCGCCTGCCCGAACCAGGAGAAGCCGCCGCCCGCGACCTCGAAGGTCAGCAGACGCTGATATCCATTGGCGATGAAGCCCTCGGCCTTGGCGTGGACCTCCGGCGTCAGCTTCTTCGTGCGCTTCATGTAGTCGAGCGCGAGCACGTTGGGATAGGTGCTCGAAGAGGTCTGCTCGAAGCAGCCGTAGGGCATGCGCAGGATGCTGTCCATGCCTTCGATGACCTGGCTGAGCGGGCCGGGATAGAGCCGCACCAGCACGCTCGTCGCGTCGGGAATGGCGTTCGCCGGGAAGCTGAGGTCGTGCGCTACGGAGTGCTCGAGACGGCCGTTGAAGACGAGGTCCTGCTCGCGGCCGTTGGGGATCACCTCGATCTCGCGGACGATGATGTCGTCGCGTCCTTCCGCCCCGTCCATGTGCGCGCGCAGCGTGAGCTTGAACTTGCCGATGCGGTTCGCCGCGACGGTGAACTGCGACGAACCGACGTGGCCGGAATCGACGTTGAGGGACTTCTCCGCGGTGTCGTCGTCGAGCGCGTACCAGTTGTCGGGCTCGAGTTTGAGCGAGACGCGGCCGGGCTTGCCGGAGTAGTTGTAGATGCCGATGGGGATCGAGACGCGGTCGCCCTGCGTGAGCGTGACGGGAAGGTCGAGGTCGACGAAGAAGTCCTGAAAGACCTTCAGGCTCGATGTGCCGGTGCCGAGCGCTCCCGCCTTCGTGCTGGCAACCATCGCCATGCGCCATGTGGTGATGGAGTCGGCGATGGGGATCTCGATCGTCGCGTTGCCGTGGGGGTCGGTGACGATCTCCGGGTTGATGTAGAGCGCCTCGGGAAACCATGAACGGACGTGCGGCTCGGCTGGCGCGGGAGTCTTGAGCGTCGCCGAGAACGACCGGCCATTTACGGAGAGCTTCATCGCAGACTCGGGCTGCGCCATCGCGCCGGCGCTGAACATGAACTGCTTCCGCGGAGCGGCGAACTTCATCATCGCACCGGCACCTCCGCCGACTCCCCTGCCGACTCCCGCCCCCATCGCCGCCATCTCGCCACGGGCCATCGGGGCCGCCGCGTTGACCGTGATGGTGTCGTTCGCCGCATTGACCATCACGGTTTGCGCGACGGCTCCGACGGCGAGCTTCGCCGACACAATGGCCCGGTCGCGTTCGTGCAGCGTCACCTCCGTGGCCAGCATCTCGAAGCCTTGCGAAGAGATCTCCGCCTTGTAGCTGCCCGGTGCAAGCCCGGCCAGGCTGAACTCCCCCGATGCATCGGCACGGGCCGTGCGTGTCTCGCCGGAGCCGCTCTGCTTCACCGTGATCGTCGCTCCGGGGATGACCGCGCCGGTAGAGTCGGTGACCGTGCCGGTGATCTCGGCGCGGCCGTTGAAGGGCCCGCGGTCATGCTCGATGCGGAGCCCCGCGGCACCGCCCCGGCCCGCCGGTTCGCTTACGGTGCCGGCGGAGCGCTCGCTCGTCGCGACGGAGATGTAGACGGTAAGGTCGTCGGCGGTGTTGAAGCTGCGGTCGGGCCCGGCGCTGCGAACCAGATAATAGTGCTGGCGCGCCTGATTGCCTCCCCACCACCAGCGCAGCGGCTCGATGCGGAGCGGCGTCTCCCACGCGTCCTTCGGGTGCGCTTTGCGCAGGAACAGCTCCGTGAAGTCCTCGTCGGAGAGCTTCCTTGTGTCGATCCCGGCCGTCGCCTTCCGGACCTCTTCGACGAGCGCGGTGCGATAGCGCTGCTGATACTCGGAGTATCTGTCCCGCGGCAGGGTGCGCCCGAACTCGGTGTCGAGCTTTGCGGGGTTGGCCATCTCGGTGGCCGAAAAGAGCGCCCGCGCCGCAAGGTCCGGATCGCCCGCCTCCATCTTCTTGCCATAAGGGGGCCACTCCGTATGCCTGCGCACGACCTCGGGCAGCGAGAGCGAGTGGATCTCGTAGCGCGGCTTCATCGCCTCCTCTTCGAGATAGAAGAAGACCTTCGCAAACCCCGGCTGCTTTTCCGCAAGCGCGAAGACCGCCTCATCGACGATCTGCAGGCCGAGCGCGGCGCTCACGCCTTCGCCATGCGAGTTCGTTACATGGAAGCGGACCGTCGCGTCCGAGCCGGGCTTGTAGACCGCGGCATCGGTGGTGGTCTCGATCTTCAGCTCGTCCGCCGGCTGGACGAAGACGAGCCGATGGTCCGCGACGGGCTGCGCGTCGCGGCCGAAGAGATAGGCATCGATGTCGAGCGTCCCCGCCATCTCGGGAGTTGCCGTCAGGGTCAGGTCGGCCTCGCCGTTCTCAAGGTCGAGATCGCGCGTCAGGATGGTCTGGCCGTCCTTCACGATGTCGATGTAGGCCGAGCCGCGGGCGCGCGTCGAAAGCACCTTCAGGTGGACCGCGTCGCCGGTCTTGAGGAGGCCATGGTCCGCGCGAAGGAGTATCTGGTCCGATCCCGCGCGCGTTTCGAGAGGAACGGTCGAGGAGGCGCGGTTGCCGCGATGGTCGTCGGCGTCGACATGCAGCGAGTCCAGGCCATCGCCAGGATTGAAGCGCACTGCCGCGACACCGCCCGCATCCGTGGTCACCTGCTGCTCGTGCTGGTGGTTGATGTGTACGGTCAGCGTCGCGTTCGCGGGTGTGCCGTCCGGATACGAACTGAGCAGATAGACCTGGTTCTCAAGATGCGGGACAAGGCTGCCGCCCTCAGGAACGGCGGTGAGCAGCAGCGGCGACTCGCTGATCGTGATCGGTTCTCCGCGCGTTTCGGAGTGGGCGGCGGAGTCCTTCACCGTCGCCTCAACCAGCGCCCGCGCGGCACCCTGGCTGAGCGGCCCTCCCGCGAAGTACGCGGGCAGCTGCAGGTCGAACCTGTAGACGCCGTCGGCGTCCGTCTTGCCAGTGGCGGAGGCGGCCTCGAAGAGCGCGACGTCCATCGCCGACACCTTCATCGCGATCTCCGCGCGGTCGACCGGCTTGCCGAAGAAGTAGTTCGCGCGGACGGTTCCCGTAACGTGGTCGCCGGGGCGGTAGTAGCTGCGCGGCTTGCCGTCCCTTTCCGTGAACTCGACGGCGACCTTGAACTTCGGCAGCACGTAGCGCTCTACGTTCAGGGCGATCTCGGCGGTATTGGCGGGCGCGTCCGCGTCGCCCATCAGCGCCCGCAGATGATAGGTCCCGAGGTTGACCTCATCGGCGAGCGCGAACTCTGCCGATGCCACGCCGAACCCATCCGTGCGCGTGATCTTCTTGAAGACCTTGTTGCCGCGCGGGTCTTCCACTTCGAAGGTCAGCGGCCTGTCGCCGGAGGCCTTGTGCCCGGCGCGGTCGAGCGCCAGCGCCCGCACGTGGATCGTCTGCCCCGGCTGATAGATGGGCTTCTCCGTCGTGAGCAGGATCGGCGCCTTGTCGGCGAGCGTGATCGCCTGCGTGTACTCGGTCGAGCCGATGGGCGTCTCGGCGATGTAGCGGAGATCGTACTTGCCGGTAAGTCCGGCGGGAAAGCGGAAGTTCGCCTCGACCGTGCCCCGGCGGTTCAGCCGGCCGGTGAAGAGCGGCTGCGCCTGCTTGCCGGGAATCAGCAGCTCGATGCGGACCTTGCCGGTTTCGGCAATTGCGTTGTTGTTGGCCTCCGATACGATGACGCGAATCGCGGCCTCGCTGCCGGAGAGATACTCCTTCTGGCCGAGGATGCGGACGACAGGGCGGCGGAGGATCTCCGAGATGGACTCGATGCCTTCGATCCCGGGCCGCGTGCCGTCGCTGTATTCGAAGCGGTACCGCACGCGCTGCCAGACGATCTCGTCATACGCGATGGGCTTGTCCGGCGTGATGACCTGCTGCCAGGTGCCGTCCCCCTTGGCGATCTCGACGCGGCGCTCCGACCGGCCGAGGACCTGATCTTCAGGATCGAGTATCTCGACGGTCAGCGTGCCAGGACCCTCGTGCGCGGAGTGGTAAGGGAGGGTGACCGACAGGCTTCCATGCGCGTAGGTCGCGGCGGCCGGCTCGGCGTGGACGCGGGAGAGGAAGAAGATCGCGGCCGAGACGACGGCCAGCGCGATGAAGGCGAGAGGCAGCAGGAGGCGCTGCGGCATACGGATCAAGAAACCGGGGCGGAAGGCGTGCATGACGTTCTCCTGGGACTTTCGGGACTTTCGGGACTTTCGGGACTTTCGCGGCGCGGCCGGGCGCGGCCGGCGGCGTTGTCTTACCGGAGAACGAGCGCTCCTGGGGAACTTGCAGGCGGGGTGAGGATTTTTTTTGCGGGGGGTTCAGCGGCAGGTTCAGGTCGGGCTAATCGCGCCTCGCCGCTTCGCGCTGCCAGCTCTGGCCGTCGGCGCTGGTCCAGCGCTCGCCCGTGTCGGTGAGGACGACGAAGAGCGGAGCAGGCGGCGTCGCGGGAGCGGGGGCGGGAGCGGGGGCCGCAACGGCCGTCGCGCTCGTTGACGGCACAGGCGGCGCCTCAGGCTGGAGCTCAATCTGGGCGCGCGCGGCGGCCACGCTCACTGTCTCGGACGCGTGGCCGACGGCGAGCGTCAGATTGGCGACGGCGGCCTGCGACGGCGCGACCTCCCCAGCTCGAGACAGCCTCTCGAATCCCTGCGCGGAGGCTTCGATGCTGTAGCTGCCGGGGGCGAGATTGGCGAAGAGATACCGGCCAGCCGCATCGGTCTTCGCGGTCCTCGCCTCTGCGGTCCTCGCCCCAGCGGTCCTCGCGTCAGACGACCGGCTCTCCTTCACGGTAACGACCGCCCCCGGGATGACCGCGCCGCTGGCGTCGGTGACCGTGCCGCCGAGGCTGCCGCCGGTGGCGTCCAACTGCGTCGAAGACTGCATGGAGGGTTTGGCGAAGCTCTGGGTGGCCTTGGAAGAGGATGAGGTAAAGCCCGAGAAGTGCCCTCCCACACCGGCGGAGAGGATCGCCGGATGGGGAGGCACGGGCAGCACCATCGCGACCGCGATCGCGCGGCCGGGCCACGGCGGAGAGACCGGCTTCCAGTGCCGGCCGTCGTCTTCGCTGGAGAAGAGGGTGTGCTGGGCGTCGAGAGCGAGCCGCCGGTGCAGGTTCGCCGCGGAAGACAGGATCGGCAGGCCGCTCGGAAGAGGAGCCAGGGTCGAGCCCGGGGTGCCCGCACGGAGTGTGGTGTGTGCTCCGGCTGGCGCAGCCGGACTGGAGGGCGCGGCCAACTTAAACGCCGCGGCCCCGGTCGCGACTGAGTCTCGCGCAGCCGCGGCAGCCGTCGGAGGTTGCGCCGCAGCGTTCGCCAGCGAGTCTTCGTTGCCCATCGGATTCAGGGCCGGCCCATTCCCGGATGGAAGAGCGGCAGGCGTCCGCGGGGGCGGCGCCGAGGCCCCCTGGCCAAGGCCCGCACCGTTCCCGGATGCCATGCCTCCCATCACGCCATTCATGGCGACCGGCCCGCCGATCGATTGCGCCGGAAGCGGAGGAACCTTTCGAAGCGCGAAATCGCGGCCATTCACCGGCAGAGCTTCGCCCCCGGACGGAGCACGGGGCGGAACAGGCAGAGCACGCTCCGCGACGCGCGGGCCGATCGCCGCCGTCGCGGCCTTTGTCGCCGACGGCTCGCTCTTCGGCGGCAGCGGCGCCTGCGGCACGGGCGGATGAAGCACGGCCACCTGAGCGGATCCCTCGGCTCGCGGAGGGCCACTGCGCCCCCGCCTGAGTTGAATGGTAAGAACAACGAGCCCCGCAAGAGCCGGAGCGGCGATCCAGACCAGCCGCCATCCCGAGAACCAGCCGCCAAACCAGGGCCTGACTTTAGGCCCGGGAGTCGCGATGGGAGCCGCGATGGGGGACTCAATGGGAGACTCGTCGATCGGCGGCAGCGACAGAGCGACGATCTCCCTGCAATCCGCACACACAGCGAGATGCGCGAGCGTCCGCTCCCGCTCGTGCGGCGGCAGGGCCTGCTCGGCGAAGGCGCTCAGCTGGTCGGCGTCCGGATGCTGCCCGAGTTGGAGGGTTTCGCTCATGATTCTCCCGGTGCCCCGGATTCCGCCTGATCAGGGAACGGCGGACCCTGCGAAGTTTGCAGCAGCGCCCGCAGGTTTATTTCGAGATCGCGGGGATCGGCGCCCAGCGCCTCCTCGGCGGCCCGCTTGCTGAGGCCGCCGGACTGCAGGTGCCGCAGCAGCTCTTTGCGGAGATCGGCGGTGAGGCGCTTGATCCGCCGGCTGACAGTCGCCTCATGCACATGCAGCGTCCGGGCGATCTGGAGCAGTGTCTGGCGGCCGAGAAAGTATGCCGAGAGCAGGAAGCGGTCTTCGGCACCCAGCGCCTGAAGCGTGCGGGCGACCGCCCGGGCGAGCCGGGCCAGCTCCGCGGGCACCGGCGCGGGCGGGCGGTCCGGTGCCGGAGCGTCGAGGTCATCGAGAGGGGTCTCGCGGCGGGTGCGGCGCTGGTGATCCACATAACGCTGGGCGAGCGTCGCGCGGAGCCAGCCAAGCAGGGAGCCGCGTCCGGAGTAGGAGGCGAGCGGCGAGCGACGGTCCTCTTCCTTGCCGCGCAGCCCATACAGTTCGGCGTAGAGCGAGTCCGCGAGATCGTTGCCGAGGGTCGCGGAGCCGGTGATCGCGATCGCCGCCCGCGTGAGCTGGTCGCGATAAAGATCGAGAAATCGCTGCCAGGCCACTTCGCGGCCCCGCGCGCAGGCGGCGGCCAGCGCGAGGTCCGGCAGGCGCAGGCCGCGCAGGAAGCTCGCCCGTTCGGCGGCACTGGGGGACGCGTCGGCGGGCAGTCCGCAGTGGAACCTCTCCGCCACGGAGGCGAGGACCTCGTGGAACTCTTCCATCGCGAGACCGCAGGCCGCCGCTTCGGACGTCAGCCAGAGATCGTGGAGCAGCGCCTGCGGTATGCCGGCCGGTTGCGCGAGGGCGGACACAGACGCCCGAGCGGCGTCCGGAAGCTGTCCCGGAGTCTGCCCAGGCGCCAGGGGCAGGACAAGATGGCCGGGCTGGGGTGTGGCCGTGTCCACGCCTCTGAAGATACTGCATTCAGTGCGCCGGCGCGAGGCCGGGAGCAGAGCCAGAATCGGGGCCGGGCACCGAGCCGGAAGCAGAGCCAGTAGCAGAGCCAGGCGCGAGCAGCGGCCGGACGGCGGCGGTCAGGTTCCGCGTCAGCACCGGAACCACCTCGGGGCGCGGATGGATCACGCGGACGTCCTTGGTGAAGAACTGTGGCGCGATCGTCTTCGGCGGGGCCGCGGGCAGCTCACCGTAGGGGCGCGCGAGCACGTCCGCGACGTTGTCGCACTCGGGCACGGACGCCACATAGAACAGGACCTGGGTCCCCGGCGACCGGTAGCGTTCGCCAAGATCATGCACCCAGGAGAACCGTATATGGTCGATCAGATACTGCGGGAAGTGGCACGGCGTCCTTAGAATCGAAGGATCGGTGCCGTCTATATGGCCCCCGGTGGCCCGCAGCTGCTCCGCCTGGCGCGGTTTGGGGACCCGATGCAGCGTGAACTCCCAGGCGGTGATGTAAAACTTCAAGGGGAACAGGATGACCTCGCGCGGATGCCGTCGTACAAACTCGCCTATCTCGCGCGAGCTGCCGTGGCGCAGCAGCAGCTCCTCCCCTTCATAGGTTGGCCAGGAGTTGAAGTCGTTGTTGCCATAGTCGAAGTCCCACGGCGCGAAGTAAAAGACGATCAGCTTTGGCGGGCGATTCGATCTCAGGTAATAGCGCAGCGACATATCGTTGTTCACGACCAGACTGGGCTGGGTGTTCACCACATTCAGCACCTTCACGCCAAGCGCCGAAGACATCTGGCTGGGATCGATTCCCAGCAGCGCGGTCGAATCGCCGAAGATCACGACATCGGCGTTCTGGCCCGCGGTCTCGAATGCGTAGTTCAGAGGCTTTGCGAAGAAGGAAGGATTCACCCGGCCGTAGACCGCGGACCTGGCGAGGAAGAACGGCGCTATATAGAGCAGCGCCATGACGCCGCACACCGTCAGCAGATAGCGCGGCGCGACCTGGCCGCGATGCACTCCGCCGCTCTCCGTCGAGTCCGGCAATGGCGCGTCGCGGATGGTATCTTCCTCGGCATTCATGTCTTCGACATTCACCAGGGTTACTCGGTCAGGGTATTCGATTCCGTGCGTCCTATCTAGAACTGGAAGTACAGGAATGTAGATGGCTGCTGGAGCTCGACGAGGGCCATGAAGAAAAGCACCCCGATGCAGACGGCCCAGCCCGTGCTCGGCGACCAGATAAGAGGCTCTGGAACACCGGTCTGGTTCCAGGCCGTGCTCTCAAGCGAAGGCTTGAAACGCGTCAGGATCTGCTGCGTGTTGGGCAGCCCCCAGACGATCGCCATGCCGGCGGCTATCTGCAGGACCGCCCGCTTTACACCGATATAAGGCGGCTGGCTGAGCGCCGCTTCGGGAACGGCGTGATACAGGCCGGCCATCGACATAAGGACCGAAATCGCATGCGCGCAGCTGTCCGCGCGAAAGAAGATCAAGGACACCAGAAACGCGAGATAGGTAAAGAGTCTGGAGAGGCCGGTCCGCGCGAACGCCGGGACGGAATACAGCTTCATCCTCTGCCGGGCCGCCTTCGGCAAGATCTGCCTCCAGGCGTAGTTGACGGAAAGATAGAGTCCGTTGAGGAGTCCGAAGACCATGAACTGCACCCCGGCGCCATGCCATACGCCCGCCACGAACATGGTGAACATCATCGGCATGGCCACCATCGGGAGAAACGCCCGCACCATGACCCGCCCCTGATGCGTCATGGGCCTTCCCTGCCTGACCCGCCATTGCCGGACCTTGCGCGAGAGCGGGACGTAGATGTAGGTGAAGATGTACCGGCCGAGAGTCATGTGCCAGCGCTGCCACATCTCGATAATGCTCGCCGACTTGTAGGGTGAGTTGAAGTTGAGCGGAAAGTCGATGGA
>Ga0116227_10014209_pt1 | contig 12208 bp, 14 predicted proteins | sample S1TSphgellanicum_FD_89693 | JGI IMG/M metagenome (GOLD analysis project Ga0116227, IMG submission 89693) | Host-associated microbial communities from peat moss isolated from Minnesota, USA - S1T2_Fb - Sphagnum magellanicum MG | ecosystem: Host-associated > Plants > Peat moss > Unclassified... | reverse complement strand
TCCCAACACTGTGGCTGACCGAATAGAAGTTGGACCGGGTTTGGCAACGGGCTGGGTCATGCAAGCGAGCTCATACCCCGTGTCCAGAGCAAGTAAGGAAGCAGAAAAATGTGACCAAAACTGATCCCGTGACCCAAGCCGACGTTGACACTCCTCATAGAAGCTCGTCTCCCGGCTGGTGGTGAAGAACACCGATCAGCGTTGCGGCGTCAAATTGCTGCCCCTCCGGCAGGTCATCGACATAGCCGAGATGGAAATGGGTTCGTGCTGCCAGTCCCGCCTGCGTCAATTGCTCCACGGCAAGGCCCATCATTGGCGGAGACGGGTCCACGGCGGTGAAGTGCCAATCCGGCCCCAGCCGATTTGCCGCGACGATTTCCTGACCGCCACCGCCCGCGCCTACAATGAGCATATGCGCTTGCGCGGGATTGCCAAGCGAGGCTGCTATCATGCAGGCCGCCAGATCATGGCACGCATCGTATCCGGCAAGAGCGATCCTGCTCTGTGTCTGGTATTCTCCGGCCCGAAGCGGGTCGAATTTCTGCGCGGCGATTGATGGCTGAGTCATGACCGGCTCCCGGCCCAGACGCCGCTATGGCTGCGCACCACCGGGCCGGTCAGCAGCACGCCTTCGCCATGCCATGCGACATAGAGCATGCCGCCATCGCATTGCACCGCAACGCGGGGGCCGAGCAAGCCGCGCCGAATGCCATTGACGACCGCCGCGCAGGCGCAGGACCCCGAACCGAGGGATAGGCCCGCGCCGCGCTCCCAGATCCGCAGACGGATATGGGCAGGATCGATGACCTGTACCACATGCACATTCACCCCCTGCGGGAACAACGGGTGGTTCTCGATGGCCGGGCCGAAGGTATCGAGAGCGGCCGCCTCGGCCTCCTCGACGAAGATAGTGCAATGCGGATTGCCCATGCTGCAGGCGGCGGGCGCGCCATCGAGCGGCAGGATCAGCGTGTCCATGGCGCTGGCCAGCGGCACATCGGCCCAGTCGAGCGAAGGCTTACCCATATCGACGGCGATCAGGCCGTCTCCGTCCCGCGAGCAGGCCAGCAATCCGCGCGCGGTCCTCACGGTCACAGTATCGGAGTCGATTTCCTCCATCAGCTTCAGCGCGGCACCCCGCGTCGCACTGCCGCAGGCGTCCAGCGGTGAGCCATCCGCGTTCCAGAAGGTTAGACTTGCCGTTGCATCGGCGCAATCGGCAAGCGTGGCGAGCTGGTTGAAGCCGATCCCACGCTGGCGATCGCCCATCAGGTGGATAAGCTCCGGACCGATCACCACGTCGCTGCCGCGCAGGTCGATCAGCACGAAATCATCGCCATTGGCATGCATCTTCTCAAAGGCGAGCGGGCGATCGCCGCCATCACCACCAGCCGCCCGCGCGACGATGTGATGATGCTCCACCTCATCAGGGCGTTCGAGCAGGAAATGCTCATCCTCGGGATAATAGCGCGCTTTGGCCACCTCTGCTCCGGCAAAGGCGCGGATCGCTTCCATGGAGGGCCACCAGCTCAGGGTCGTGACCTCGGTCGATCCGTCGCCCAGATCGCGCGCCAGCATTTCACAGCCCAGATTGCCGGGCGTTGCCGCGTAATCCCGAATGCCGGTCTGCGCGATATAGTGGACATAGGCTTCGCGATGCGCGGTCCTGATGCGTGAGGACCAGCGGCGCAGAATGGAGGGTGATGGTCTTGGCAAGGGTCTGGCTCCTTTCCCGAAAGGCAGTTCTATGCATGTAGACAGGCGAAAGGTCCTTCAACTGTCTGTCAACACGGTCGGCACGACCGACATGCCGACCCGCAGGCGATCAAGCCCCGGTTGCGCCGCGTCGATCGCGATGCGCACGGGAAGGCGCTGGGTGATCTTGGTGAAATTGCCCGTGGCATTCTCGGGCGCGATCACGGCAAAAGAGGCACCTGAGGCCGGTGCAATGCTTTCGACATGCCCGGTAAACGTCACATCGGGTGCGGCATCGAGGCGGAAGGTCACGCGCTGGCCCGGATGCATGCGTGCCAATTGCGTTTCGCGAAAGCGCGCCTCGACATAGGCCAGCCGCACAGCCACCACGGCCAGCAGGGGCGTGCCGGACTGAACATAATTGCCAACGCGCAGCGTACGCTGGCCAACGACCCCATCCACCGGCGCATGGATCTGCGTATAGGAGAGGTTGAGGGCTGCCGCGTCGACGGCGGCCTGTGCCCGGGCGACAGTGGCTTGCGCTTCTTCCCATTGCGCGCGCAGCACCGGCGTCTGGGCGCGGGCGGCGCCATGGCCTGCCTGATCACGCCGGCTGGCGGCCTGATCGGAGGCCAGGCGGCTGTCAGCCTCCTGCTGTTCCTGACGGCTGGCCGATCCGTCGCGGGCAAGGTCCCTGTAGCGCCCGGCATTGGCTTGCGAGAGCATGACGGCCGCGGCATCGGCCTGGGTGGCGGCACGGGCCTGTTCGATCACATCATCCTGACGGACCAACTGCCGCTGCAGGCTCTCGGCTCTGGCCTGCGCGGCATGCAGTTCGGCTTGAGCTGAGGCCAGAGCGACCTTGTAATCGCGGTCGTCAAGCGTGGCCAGCAGGTCTCCTTGGCGGACCGTCTGATTGTCGGTCACCAGCACGCGGGCGATCTGGCCCGAGATGCGCGGGGCCACCGTGCTTGAATCGGCCAGCACATAGGCGTCATCGGTGGTCTGGGTGGTCGCGCTGCCCTCATCATGGGCAGCCGACCAGGTGGCGCCCATAAGGGCGACGGCGGCGAGAGCGCCGACGGCGATCTTGGCGGGAAGGGGCATGGGCATGGTCGTTGTCCTAGGCATTCTTCGCCGGCGGCGGCGGTGGAACATGCTTGAGCGCAAGTGTGGGAATGATTAGCAGGGCGGCAAGGCAGGCTGCGAGCCCATAGGCATCGGCAATGGCACCGGTGATGGCCTGGGTTTCAAACAGGGCGGGGCTCTCGTGCTGTGCCAGCCGCCCGGCGCGGTCGGCGAGAATGCTGAGATGGGCCGCCGTGCCGGTGACCAGCAGGCGCTCGACCAGCGCCGCGCCGATCACGCTGGCCAGCGTCTTGAGCGTGTTGATCAGCCCGGCATAAAGCGCGCCCTCGGCCGGTGAGATCAGTGTGCTGACCGAGACATAGAGAAAGGGCACGATGGCCAGCGGTTGGCCGATCATCTGGCAGGCCTGGGCCAGCCAGAACTCACGAACCATCCAGCCATCGGTGACCTGCGCGCCCAGCCAGCATGATGTGGCGATCAGCGCCAGACCCATGGCAATCACATGGCGCGCATCGACCCAGCGATGATACAGCAGGGCGGACACGAGTGGCGCCAGCACGATTTGCGGCAGGCTGATGATCAGGCCGATGGGTGCGATCTGCAGTGGGCGGAAGTGTTGAACTTCGGCCAGATGAGCGGCGGGCAGCAGCGAACTGGCGACCACCACGATCAGGATGCCGACAAAAAGTGGCAGGCCCATCCAGAAATTGCGGCGCGACAGCATCTGCAGCTTCATGAAAGGCTGGGGGTGATGCCATTCGCTCAGCACGAAGATGCCGATCAGCGCGGCACTAGCCAGCGACGCGCCGAGGATCAGCGGATCATGGAACCAATCGAGCCGCTCGCCCTCCTCGGCCACGAAAGCCAGCAGCATCAGGCCGAGCGGTCCGCTCGCCAGACCCAGCCCATCGATCTCGCGCAGCCTTTCGGGCTTTACCGGGTCCTGCGGCAGGCCCCAGCCCACCATGGCCAGCACGATCAGCCCGACCGGGATCACCTGCCAATAGGTCAGTCGCCAGTCGTTCCAGCCATCCATCCAGCTTGCGGCGAACCACAGGGCCAGATTGGGGGAGAAGGTGGCGGTCAGCGAGTAGAAGCCCAGCCCCTGCAGCTTGATCGCGGGTGGAAGAAAGCGCAGTGCTGCTCCCATGAGCAGTGGGACCATTGCCCCGCCCGCCAACCCCTGAACGGCGCGCAGCGCCAGCAACCAGCCGAAGTTCGGGGCCAGCGGCAGCAGCAGGGCACAGGTCAGAAAGACCAGCGTGATCGCCAGCAGAAAACGGCGCAGCGAAAAGGTGGCGGCAAACCATGATGCGATCGGCATGGCACCAAGCTGGGTGGCGGCGTAGATGGTGCCGAGCAAATGGGCATCGTCGCCTGCGAGACCTCTTGCTCCTGCGATATCGGTCAAGGTCACACCGGTCACCCGGTCGTTGAGGCCCGACATCATCGCGGCAATCAGAATGCCGGCAAGGCCTGTCGCCAGACGGAGGTTCCAGACTGGCGCCAAAGCAACGGCTTGCCTGGTATCGGCAGTGGGTGCCGCGGCCGCCGCCGTCATGTCGATGGAGGCGTCCAGCCGCCACCCAGAGCCTTGTACAGCGCCGTGACCGCAATGGCGCGTTCGGTGCGGGCGTCAATCCATTCCGCTTCCCGGTCGAGCCGTGCCCTTTCGGCGACAAGAACATGAATATAACCCGTCGCGCCCGCGCCATAGCGGCGTTCCGAGACATGGGCCGCAGCGCGGCTTTGCGCCACTCCTTCAGTGATTGCAGTCAATCTGGCGTCGGCTGTGCGGAGTATCTCCAGCGCATCGTCGATCTCGTGCCAAGCGCGCAGCACCGTTTCACGATAGCGCAAGGCGGCAATTTTCTGCTCTGACTGCGCCAGTTCGAGCCGCCCTTTGAGGCGGCCCCCCTGGAAAATCGGCAAGGACAGCACCGGCCCGGCCACGAACTGGCGTGCATTCCACAGTGGGAAGTCCGCCGCCGTGACAGACTGCAGGCCAAAGCTGCCGCTCAGCGTGATCGAAGGATAGAAATCGGCCTTTGCCGCGCCAATCCGTGCTGTGGCGGCATGGAGCGCGGCTTCGGCGGCCTGAATGTCCGGGCGGTGTCGGGCAAGGTTGGAGGGCAGGGCGGCGGGCAGCGTGGTGGTTTGCACGCTGGCCGTGGTTGGAACCGCCAGCATGGCGTCGAGCGCATGCGGTTCGAGTCCCGCGAGCAGTGCCAGCGCATTACGGGCCTGCGCCGCCTCGCGTTCGGCGAGAGGCAACTGGGCATCGATTGCGGCAAGCTGGGTGCCTGCAGTCGCTGCATCGAACCGTGTGGCGGCCCCCCTCGAAAGGCGGCGCTGGGCGATATGCTCTCCGGCAGCGACGGCCTTGCGGTTGTCATGCAAGATCGTAAGGCGCGCCTCGGCGCCGCGCAGCCGCATGTAGGTCCGGGCCACTTCTGCGCTCAGCGAGATGCGGGCGGCATCGCGCTGAAGCACGGCTTCCTGCGCTTCGGCGCGGCTCGCCTCGCGAATGCGGCGGGCCTTGCCCCACAGGTCCAGTTCCCAACTGGCGTCGAAGCCGGCCTGAAACAGATCATAATCATCCGCTTTCGAACCGGGCGGCAAGGTGGAGGTGCCGAAAGGGTCGCCACCGCCTGCAGCGGAAGCGGAAGGGCTCGCCGCGCCGGTCAGTGCGAGGATGCCGTTGGGGCTGGCTCTTTCGCGCTGATAGGAACCGTTTCCAGCGATGTGAGGGCGTCCGATGGCGCCCGCCATGCGGTCTTGCGCCCGGGCGCTCCCGATCCGTGCCGTCGTCTCGGCCAGATCGAGATTGCCGCCGAGTGCTTGCATTTCGAGTCGATCTAGAATCGGATCGTGGAAGCTTTGCCACCAAGTGGCGCTAATCGTCCCTTCTTGCCCAAGCATGGCCTGGGCGACGGACCTCGTTGTATCCGGTGGCACGAGGGCAGGCGGCGGGATATGATCGGGGCCGAGTGTGCAGCCGCTGACCGTCAGCATCAGGCTCGGCAGCAAAAACCGGAAGGCCCACATGGGTCAGCGATCCCTCTGCAGGGAGCCTTTGATCGGCTCTCCGGCGAGAAGACATCCCGACATAGCCAGACCTTCGGCGTCATTGGTCGTCACAAACATGGGATAGCCCCAGAATTTCTCGTAAGTCACGGCACCGGTCTCGGCGGCCAGACGGTCGTCTGCTTCCGGGGCGACATAGACGAGAGCCAACACGTAGCTCCGAAGAGCGTCACGGTGCTTCTTCATCCAGAGTGCGAGAGTCTTGCGTTCCTCGTGATCCTGCTCCAGCCGGTTAGCGCCGCGACCGATCAGGACGAACTCCTGGCGTCGAGCCAGCAGGGCCTCGAATGTGGCAAGGCTTTCGTCCAGACCGCCAGGACCAACTTGATCGAAGTCCATCCTGACGATCGGAAAGGCGTGAGCTTTCAAGTGCATATCGTGCAATCCAGTGAATTTGCGATGTACAAGCATTTACCGTCAAATTTCTCGCCCGGATCGCCGCAATGAGCCATTATATCGCTCGATCTCGCCAAAAATCAGGAAGGCGCCGTGGAACGCAGCGGCCGCTTCTCGACTTGGGCCAGATAGCGATTGGGTGAAGCGCCAAGGATTTTGCGAAACATCGCGATGAAAGCGCTCGGGGTTTCATAACCAAGATCGAACGCGATGGTCTGAACGCTCACTCCGCGCGTAAGCCGCTCCAGAGCCAGCATGATCTGAAACTGCTGTCGCCAGCGTATGAAGGACATGCCGGTCTGTTCGAGAACGAGGCGGGACAGGCTGCGCTCGCTCATGCCGATCCGCGATGCCCAGCCACCCAGCTTCGTGCGGTCTGCCGGTTCGGCTGTCCACGCTTCTGCGACTTTGCGTAGTCGCTGATCGGCCGGAACGGGCAAATACAATTGCTCGACGGGTGCAACGGCCAATTCGTTCAGCATCGTCTGGATGAGTGGGGCAGGAGGGCCCGCCTCGTCATAAAGAGGTGGCAATTGCGACACGGCGCGGACGAGTTCGCGCAGCAGCGGTGAGATTCTCAGTGTGCAGCATTGTCCGGGCAAGGCCGAGATGACGGCCTCATCCATGAAGACGAGATAGATTTCGACCTCGCCTGTGCAGCGCACACTATGGTCGATCCCTGGAGGAATCCACAAGGCATTGTGCGAAGGAACAAGCCAGAGACCATTCTCGACCTCGCATGTGATGAGGCCTCTGACAGAGACCAGAAGCTGGGAACGGCGATGGGCATGCCGATCCTTTTCCCAACCCTGGTTTACGACCATCGAGGAAATCGGCCGCAGGAGGTTATAGTCTTCAAAGGCGTCTTCGGGATCTACGTTCGTCTGCATGAAATGGTCCCGGTGTGATGCATCCATTTCCCTAGGCATGAATCTAGATAATGAATGACAATGTCACGCTGCTAAGGGATGAGATTCAACGAGAATAAAGCGCCTTCAGAATGACTCGGCGATGACGAAAGAATTGCCTTGGGTAGCCGACAAATTTACGCGAAAACATGGGAATCGATGGCCGGTCGGATAGCGCAGACATCGAACGTAAGAGATATGCTCGTTCTCGAGAATTGCAACTGCTAGCAGTGTGTTAGAAGGTGATTGGTTCTCAGCCGGAACTGCCCGCTCGGCATAGGCTCCACGACAAACGCCATCAGAACCCATGCCGAGTGCAATGTCGTCAGAGGGTACCTTGCCGCCCGTCTTCGCTCAGCTTCAGGATTGGCCGCCGTGGCAATGTTTCAGGCTGTACCCGTTGCCAAAGCGTTTCGGAGCCGTCTTCTTTTGCGCGTTGTTCCGTACGCCTGATCCAGTCCTCGGCGCTTCTGATCCGTTGCGGGTGGATTTCGTCCAGCAAAGCGTAGTCACGGGTGATGATCCTGTGTTTCCACTGATTCCAGAAGCCGGTGAAATTGTCCTGGAAACTCATCGTGCTCTTGTCGGCGGGATCGGCATTATACCCAGCAGGCTGTTGGGCGAGGGTAGGAATGCAGGAAAAATAGGTTTCGAGATCGACGTCGACAAAGCGTGCAGGGTGGCCTGTCACGCGTTCGAATGCCTCGGCCAGTTCGCCATAGCTTATGTCGGCGATCCCGACCTCGAGATCCATGCCATTGGCGCGGTCACGGTTGTCGAAGAGCCAGCGTGCGTAATAGGCGCAGTCGTCAAGCGCGACATGCACCACGGCGCCGTCGCCAAGCGGCACACGCCAGGTCAGGACCCCATCCTCGATCCGGGGCGTCATCGGCGTTCCACCTGAAAATACCATTTCGATATAGGGGCCAGTGGTGAGCAGGGCGGCGCCCATGCGGTCGCCATTGGTTTGGTTCTGACTCAGAATCCAGTCACCCACCCGGCCCTTGCCGTCATAGTGCCCCGTGCGAAACATCGAGCGATAGCCGGATTTCTTGAGCGTGTAGTCGAGGTTGCCATAGACGAAGAAGGCCACGCCTTCCTCAAGGGCAAGTTCGTAGCAGCGGATGGCCCAATAGGTCTCCGTCTTTTCGCCAGCGTTAAATCCATCAATGTTAATGTAGGCCCCTTCGCAGGAGCGGAAGCCCTCACGTAGCACTGCTTCGTCGGCAAAAGACCCTTCCAGAAACTCAACCTCTCCCAGCGCGGCGAGTGCTTTCGCGCGCGGCGATCTCGCATCGCGCGTTAGCGCTAGCACCGAATAGCGGCCGTCTTCCACCAGGCCGCGCACCACCGGCAAGCCTTGCGCACCAGTCGCGCCAATCACGAAAATTCGAGAGATGTCTTGCATGCCGACTCCAATCGCTTGCGAGATGTACAGTTAACTCTCATAATGAGAGTATGTCAACTCTTATTATGAGAGTTAATGCGTGAAAGGCTGTTTTGGCGATGCGTTCCAAGGGATTTGAGGGAATGGCCTGTTCGATGGCCGAGGTGATGGGGGCCATGGTGGATCGCTGGGGTGCGATCATCATGCGCGACCTGTTGCTTGGCCTGACGCGTTACGACGATCTGCAGCGCTCGTCCGGCGCGACGAATGCCACGCTGTCGGCGCGGCTGAAAGAACTGGAGCTTTCAGGGCTGATCGAGCGTCGGCAGTATCAGACGCGCCCGGACCGCTTCGAATACGTGCCCACCGCCAAGGGGCGTGATCTGTCTTTGGTCGTGATGGCCATGGTGCAGGTGGGCGACACATGGCGGCGTGCCAGCGGGCAGGAGGCGCCGCTGCGCTTCGTCGATGTCCGCTCGGGTCAGGACGTGACGCTCACGCTGACAGTCATGGGAGCCCAGCAGCCCCGCCATGCGCTGGATATGAGGATTGAAGCCGGCCCTGGAGGCGATGAGATCATGCATTGGCGGATCGAGCGTGGCGCGGATGAAAGAGCCAGCTGGAAAAGCCCTTGAAACAGGCTGCCAAGGCAAAGCAGCTCTGCTGAGTTGCATGATGCCAAAATGATTTTGCCGAATGGAAAATGTCCTCTGCAGGCTGCCTTGTTATGATGGGAGGCACTCTGGATGGAGGATGCTCGTGAAACTCTATTATGCGCCCGGTGCCTGTTCGCTTGCGGCCCTTATCGTTGCGGAAGAAGGGAAGCTGCATCTCGATCTTGAGAAGGTGGATATCAGAACCGCTCCTCATCGCCTGCAGGATGGTACTGATTTCAGGACCATCCATCCCAAGGGCTATGTTCCGGTGCTGTTGCCCGAGCAAGGCCATGCCCTGACCGAAGGTGTGGCCATCCTCACCTATCTGGCCGACCGCAGTCATGCATCAGAGGTTGATCGAGCGCGTCTGATTACCGACCGTTATCGCGGCCTCGAATGGCTGACCTTTATCGCAACGGAGTTGCACAAGAGCTTCAGCCCTTGGCTCTTCCATCCGGAATATGGTGAGCAGGCCGCTGCTGTGGCCCGATCCCGCATTGCGCAGCGGTTCGATTATCTCGATGCGCATTTTCGCGCGCATGAGTATCTGCTCGGCGATACCTTCCATGCCGCCGATGCCTATTGCTTTGCCATAGCGCGCTGGGCGCCGGGCAAGGGTATCGATCTGGAGCCTTGGCCTGCGCTGGCGGCCTATCTGGAGCGTATCGCCGCCAGACCAGCCGTGGTGGCTGCCCTTGCCCGTCACGGATAAGGCGAGACTACCAAGCTCTTTGCAGCCTTGCAAACCACGCTTGCCAGACGGTCATGGCACTGATGGCGCTTGGCGCGCTAGATTGCCTTCCGCAAGCCGAGGATTTCTCATGACATTTCAACTCTACGGTTTCTGGCGTTCGAATGCGGCATTTCGTGTTCGCGTCGCGCTGGCTCTCAAAGGCCTCGCTTTCGAGGAGATCGATGTCGATCTCTTGTCGGGCGACCAGTTCGATCCTGCCTATGCGCAGGTGAATGCCGCGCATATGATCCCCACGCTGATGCATGATGGCCATGCGCTGTCCCAGTCACTGGCCATCATCGAATATCTTGAGGACATCGCGCCGCAACCCCGCTTGCTCCCCGAAGATCCGCGGGAGCGAGCCTATGCCCGTTCTTTGGCGATGATTCTGGCGGCAGACGTTCATCCTTTGACCGTGCCGCGCGTGCGCAGCCATCTGGCAGAGACCTTCGGCGCAGATTCCGCGGCCATCGAGGCGTGGTGCCGACATTGGACGGGTGAGGGCCTTGCCGCCTATGAGCGGTTCCTGACCCTGCGCCCTGCGGCTCCCTTTGCTCTGGGGGCGGAGCCCACGATCGCCGATATCGCCATCGCTGGCCAGATTGCTCTGGCGGATGTCTATGGTATGGATAGGACGGCCTTCCCGAGGGTGACAGCTTTGGGTGCGGTCTGTTTCTCGCTCCCGGCTTTTGCTCACGCCCATCCCTTTGAACAGGCTGGCTATCGTGCTGTTCGCATGCATAATTAGACCATAAGCCGCGAGAGAAGATGCCAATGTCGAACCCCAACCCCGCCATCCGTTGCCCGATCCCGGCCACCATCGCGGTCGTGATCAAGGATCGGTCCGTGTTGTTGGTGCGCCGGGCCAATCCGCCTGACACCGGGCTCTGGGGATTTCCGGGCGGCAAGATCGAGTTTGGGGAAACCATCGAGCAGGCCGGTGTGCGCGAGCTTTTCGAGGAAACCGCCGTGGTGGCGGAGGCAGGCCCCGTTTTTACCGCAGTCGATGCCATGGATCAGAACCCGATGGGCGAGACCCGCGCGCATTACGTCTTGATCGCCGTGCTGTGCCGATGGGTGTCGGGTACTCCGGTGGCGGGCGATGATGCGCTTGAGGCGGCCTGGCACGGGCTTGACGTGCTGGAGAGCGAGGAACTGGCGATGAGCTTCGGTGTGGCCGATGTGGCCCGGCAGGGATGGAGGCTTGCCCTTGGTGCAGACTGAACCGGAGCTTGGCTTCATCGGCCTTGGCACGATGGGGCAACCCATGGCACTGAACCTTCTACGAAGCGGGGTTCCTCTGCTGGTCTGGAACCGTTCGCCCGAACCTTGCCAGACCTTGGCGGCAGCAGGTGCATTGGTGGCCGAGAGCGCGGCTGATGTTCTGGCGCGATGCCGCACGATCATCCTAATGCTGTCCGATAGCGCGGCGAGTGACGCCGTGCTTGGCCGCAACGGCCGGGCCTTTCGCGCGAATGTGGCGGGGCGGACCATCATCTCGATGAGCACGCTGGAGCCTTCCTCCTCGCAGCGCCTCAGTCTGGAGATCGAGGCGGCGGGCGGCCATTATGTGGAGGCGCCTGTCTCGGGATCGCGTGAGCCTGCCAAAGCCGGGCAACTCGTGGCGATGCTGGCGGGGAAGCCGGAGGTGATTGAGGCTATCCGCCCCATGCTTGCGCCGATGATCCGCCAGTCCTTCGCTTGCGGCCCGGTTCCCGGCGCGCTGCGCATGAAACTGGCGGTAAATCTGTTTCTGATCACCATGGTGACGGGGCTTGTGGAGTCGGCGCATTTCGCGCAGCGCGCCGGGCTCGACCTGAAGCAACTGGCCGCCATCATCGAGGCCGGGCCGATGGCCAGCGATGTGGCGCGCGGCAAGATCGGCAAGCTGGTGAACGGGGATTTTTCGCGCCAGGCCTCGATCAGCGATGTGCTGAAAAACAGTGCGCTGGTCTTCGACGCCGCGCGCGAGGTGGCGAGTGCATCGCCCCTGCTGGATGCATGCCTTGAGCTTTATGGCGAGACCGAGAGGTTTGGCCTGGGGGACGAAGACATGATCGCAGTGCTGCGGGCGCTTGAACGCAAGGCGCAAACCGGTCAGGCTTGAGCCTTGTCGGCCCCGCCAGACCTTAATTGTCTGGTTGTGAGACCTCATTGGCATAATGAAGGATGCGGTCTACTTTGATATCGAGAGCCTCCTGGTTTACGGGAGGTTTGTAAAGTGGGTTGGCCAGATTGCGTTTCAGCGAGAGGCGCT
>Ga0116227_10014208_pt1 | contig 12209 bp, 3 predicted proteins | sample S1TSphgellanicum_FD_89693 | JGI IMG/M metagenome (GOLD analysis project Ga0116227, IMG submission 89693) | Host-associated microbial communities from peat moss isolated from Minnesota, USA - S1T2_Fb - Sphagnum magellanicum MG | ecosystem: Host-associated > Plants > Peat moss > Unclassified... | reverse complement strand
GTGGTTTAAAATGTGTAGGTGGGGGGGGGGGGAAAGGGGAATTTTCAATTTTAAAAAAAAAACCTGAAAAATATGATTTGAACACATACAAATAATTTTTGAGAAAACAAATGGCCTTAATTTGCCAAATTTCAAAGGAAAAAATCACTAGATGTCTCCCATAGCTTCCAACCGGAAGCCAAAAGGATCCTCAAAATTTCTTTGCTTTCATATCTAGTCTCTACCCAATTTTGGCTACATTTTCTTGTGGATGATTGCCAGTTTGGCTACATCACAAAAATTGAAAATAAAAACCCTCTTCACACAAGCAAAAGTTACAAAGGAACAAATTTTTTTGGAGATTGCATTTTTTTCAAATTTTGTGGATATTGGTTTCAATTTCGTGAATTTAGTTTCATGAAAATTTTGCACAATTTCATATTCGAATTTCCTTGTTTATTTTTAATCTACTTTTAATCAATGTTTTTTTAAGTTGGTGGAAATCATAATTTTCTCAACTATACAATGTACATTATCTATGACTTAGATAGGTATACAATGTACCCTCATATTATGACACTCAATAATATGATGATAAAAAATCCCAATATGTTAGTTAATAAATGCTAAAACAAAATGATGAGACCTACAACATAATTCATCCAATTGTAAGTGGGAACCTTATGAGAACTCTCATTTCTAAAACAATTAGAAAACACTTATAAATAGCAAGAGTTGTTCTAGGGTTTCAAAAGCTTCCATGAATACCTTCATTAGTACTATGTGGTACATTGGTTGCTTCTATCAATCATACTATTGCTCATTGGTGCTAATGCTTCTTGCATAACTTTTCCAAGTGAGATGTTTCATTGTGGTTATATTTATTTTATTGTTTACATTGTGATTTGTGGATGTTAACATTTCATTCATTGTTTTCCTAGGTGAAAGGTTTCATTGTGGTTGCACTTATTCCATTGATTTTACTTCATTGAATCTTGTATGCATCACTTCGCTTCATAATTATTCATTTGATAATATGTTTTCATTTGTACTTCAACATTATGGAGACAAATATCAACCAAAAAAGGATTGATTTGACACGAATAAAAGTAATTACTATCCATCCATAATGCTCATCCTTTTGGATCCAACAAGCTAATAAGTTGAATCAAAGATTTTGCAACTACTGAAAAAAAATAGTCTCTCAAGTCTTCAATGGCTTTGAAAAGTATTATTATTAACAAGTGAGGTTGACATAGGAATGAAAAGAACCATGGAATTACAATTCCTAAAGCTTGGGACTTCTTTATTAATATGGTTTAAACAAGAACATTTTTTAGATTTCAATATTTGATTTGGTGAGATTTTGAATGTTTGTTACACAATGTTTCAATATTTGTAATATTATTAGGCCAACAAAAATGTAAACAAATATTTGCACATCTAATTGAACATTTTTTATTGTGACAAAATTTCACCAAATTATGACATGAGAAAAGGATGTGTGAATCCCTAGCTTAATTTTAGGTCAAATGTTTTGAAGGATTTTGTCATCTATTACAATGAAGTCAACAAAAAGAAGATCAATCATTTGATGGAGGGCATGAATCACTTGCCACCTCATTTCATGGCCAAGATGCTTTAATTACCACCATGCAACATGACCAACATTATTATCATATTATGACATTATGAAACTAAACACCATTTCCATTGTTGATACATTGTGGCAAGTACCCTTGCCATTTCCCACTTCATTGTGTGCACATTACAATAAAGTTCTTTCACCATCTATTGCATATGTTTAGAACATTTCATTCCCCCCTTATAATGCACACATTTACATATTACAAGCTAAAAAGTTTAATAATTTCTAAATTTTGTCACCTCAAAATTCAAACTCTAATCTCCATACGGCCACCATTTTCAAGTTTTTGCTTTGTTTTAATTGTGTTCAACTAAGTTCATAATTATCTTGGGCTTTTGGAAGGTGCACACATCTCATTGAACTTTGAAGTTCGGTTTCATTATTGTTAGCACAAATATGCAAGGACTTTTTGACTTTGAATGGGTTACAAATTTGGAAATTGGGCATTGAGATTCAGTATAATGTAATCCAAACTTTACACTTGTGTGCATCTTGGCCATTCAAAGCTTAAACTTTTTTAAATAGGTTGTGATTATAGAATTTGTTATAAGGTATGGCTTGTTTGCCCAATGCAATGTAATGTTTTGAGCCAAGGTGTTGAAGATCATACAAAAAAACATTATAATGATTTATCTATTAAATATTGGTGCATGATCTTTCCTTTTAAAACGATTGAACTTCAAGTACAAGCTTTTTTTTGCATATTTGTTTATTCCTTGTAATTAATCAAATGTTGCGCCTAGGTGCAATGCTTCAAGTTGATCATATACAATGAATGGATCATCTTTTGGCACTCTTTGCACATCAATTGCTTATGGCATCCTTGGTGCTTTGAGTTCTACATGTTTCCTTGGTGCATCAAGTTTTCACGACAACTTTCATACAATCAAAATCTACCACTAGGTTTCAAATTGTTGCATTTATAGAACCACTAAAGAAGAAGAAAAATGAGTATGATATTCATAAGATGTTTAAAGACATGTGGGCTACCGATTAGCTTCTGTGAGTTGCCAAGTTTTGATGGGCTAAATTTGTGGTAGATCCTATAGGAAGATCCACATGGTGTGTTGTAACGTTTGTTCATTGGTTGAAGGTAAGGAAAAGTTCTACAACCCTAAACTAAATGGCTTGCAAAAACATGTTAATAATCATATTCAACTCTAATTACTTGTCCAAGAGTTGCATTTGATGAATGTTACATGAACAATATTAGCCAACATTTTTTTTTAAATGCTTATGCTAATCAAGGTCCAATACTATTACAAATATTTTTATCAATAGAGGGAAGGTTGAAAATATTTGGATGGTAGATTAGTTTCTACAACATCAATGTTTTTAAATTTGTAAACATGCATTTTGGTATTAACGCGTTTTGTTTTGTAGGTTTGCCTTTCATTGCATCAAGGTAAAGTTCTCTTATGGATTAAGAACATCTCCAGTGGTGATCAATATGTGATCCCACACAATAAAATTGGATGAATAAAATCCAATGTATGCTGGTTTGGCTCAAGAAAGTGGTTTCAGCTTTGCATAATTATGCATGTTGTTATGACTAGTAAAAGGCACAACAACATTGTGCACTTGTAGAAAAGAATGTAATAAATATGATCTAATTGTTGTTTAATGTTTTTGATTGGTTCATCATAATGATTTGTCTAGGTGGTTTCCTATTAATAGTCCCCCACCTATTTATTGTCCTAGTTTCAATTTTATGGGTGGGGTTACAAAAGAGTACATAACTAAACTTGGATGTGAAAAATATTTTTGCATGGTCACATATTAAGCACCACTAGAGATGTTCTAAAGTTCAATTCTTTTGGAAGGCACCATATAAAATTTGTTGTTGCATAATGCATTTCAAATCTAAGTAATGGTTTTAAATTTTAAGGATTGTTGTTTTGCATTAGTTTGGAATTCGACATCTAATTAATTTGTTTTAAGGTTCTTCCATTTTGCCATGAACAACATTTCAAGTTCTTGGTGTCCACCACCACACTCAAAGTAATGAATCATTTTTTTGTGTTTTTTGATGTCACAAATTTCAATGCAAAGTTTTTAATTTTCAAAGTGATTGTAATGTAATGGCAGTTAGTAAAATAAATAATCTACAATTGAATGTCTAGTAAGAAACTTGTGGTAAAGTTGCAACAAATGTTTGATTGAGTTTTTTAAGATGACATCTATTGCATTAATCACAATCACTCGATGTATGAACATTCATCTACAACAAGTTTTTGCCATTATGGCCAATGACAACTTTGTTTACAATCTTTTTTTTTCACAGAAAAAGGGCTTTGATTATGTTCATTCCAAAACATAAATGTGTTTCTTTGGTTGTGATTTTTTGTGTGTTTTGAATTGCAATGTTTTTATACATAAGGTTTAATATTTGAGTGTTATACATTTTATAACAAGGTTGAAGCCATTGAAAATAATGTTGGGTTATGAATATATTGTTACGAAAAAAAATCAAAAGGTTTACATATTATTTGAGTTAGATCCATCTTGGGAGATGATAGGTGGTGCATGATATACTAAGCATATACTTATAAGTTTATTCCATTAATGAATCATGTAAAGGATATTACTTATCCTTGTAAAAGCTTACATTGATATTCAATTTGGTTCTTATGTTAATAGATGAACATACATGTTTATTATGGTGCAAAACACCTACTTTACAATGTAGTTAAATTTCAAATACCAAAAACATTAACTCTCACGAATGTTCTTTATGACATTTGTCTAGTACCATATGCAACCTTCATTCATTTCAAAATGGTTTCAAAGGCCTTTTGCCAATTTGAAAACATCTCTCGTGCACCTCATTGTTCCAATTTCTAAAAATCATGGACAAAACAAGTTGAAATAACAATTACGTATTATGGACTAAAGGTCTTGTGTGAATGTTAATTTGATGGTCTCATATCACTATGTAAACATGGATTTATTTTGAAGTTTAACTCATGTTTTAAACAATTGAGATCTTTTTACTATTATCAACATTGTTGAAACCAAATTTCATAGGAAAGTTCTCATTACACCAAAAAGTCCAAAATATGACTAGGCAAGCAATTACCTTTGCAATTTTTCAGGACTGATCCAACTCCATGACAACGTAGTCAAATCACATTCTTTATTTTTACTAGTCACAAACCACAAAAACAACTATGGCAAAAACAACTACAATCATGAGGAAGAATCCAAGATGCATATTTGGTTGTTAGATTTATATTATTTTGTGAATATTATTGAATTTTTCAACTAGTGATTGGTAGCCATGTGGTAATTTAAATTACACAAGACAACATAAGTTAGGCTAGGTTAAAAAGTTAAGCCTACGGCCTAGGTTACATAACCTAGAAACACCCATTAAATTAAATAGGTTAACTAAACACATTCAAGTAGGTTGCAAGTGTGAGGACTTGAACCTTTCACATTCACAATGCAAATCCAAATCCTTGATCGTTGAACTACTATTTTTTCAACAAGTGTTAAATTTTGTTATTGCATTGTTATGGACTTTTTTTTTCATCTTACCCATTTGGTCTAACCTACCCACCTGAATTTAAATACCCTAGACCACCTTAAATTATTTTAGGCTATTATACTTAATGTTATTATAAGCTATTATAAGCAATTCTACCCGATGTTATTTAATTATTTTACCTTAAATTGTTGTAGGTTATTTAAGGTTATTTTACCTTATGTTACCATAAATAATTATAGGCTATTTTATCTTAAACTATTGGTAACCTAGGGTATATTAACTTAAAATAAAATAAAGTAAAATAATTTTGAATAATGTAAAAAAACCTAGGCTAGAATAACCTATATAAGATAAATTATGTATAATAATTTAAGTAGAATAGCCTAGATTGTAATAACTTAAGAATAATAACCTAGGGTATAAATAAATATTAGTAAGCTATTATAGTGTTATTTATAGGCTACTACTAAACTATCTACAACATGGTTTTTAAGAAAGTAATCAATCCATGACAACTAGTCATTGGACTAGTCACGTAATCATAATTATGGCACTAGTCACAAAAATGGCATAGCCACATGCCCAATCTGAAAACATGAGTAGAATTTAAACAATTGCAAAAATGTCCAATCATGAAAGGCCATAATGTCTTATATATAACCCCCTTTTATAAGCATGCCCATTTTAGTCACATTTTCATTCGTGTCACACATTTCTTGGTAATTATTGGGTTTATTAAGAAACACCCCTTTTCATAATCATTATCACACCCATTAATATCATAAAAAATTGCAAAGATCTACTAGTAAATGTGATAAAAATGGGTGAAATTTAGGATAGATTTTAGGGCATTGCAATTCCCTTTTGGTGGGCCATTCAATAGTCAAAGCATTGTAATTACACAACCTATATTCCTAATGCATATTAACAAAAATGAATCCAACAAAAAAACATCAATTATCTAGTGCAAACAAACAAAATATCTATGAACTAGCCAAGAAAACAAGGAACTTTAATTAAAAAGATATATTCAACAAAATACACAATGAACTCAAAACCAATGTAAATTGCAACATTGTTTCCAAGTTCCTAAAAGAGGAAGACAAGTGGCGCAATATCAACAATGCAAATGGCCATAGAAAGTAGCAAATAATTGTAAAACATGAACACTTGGAGGTTGCTCTATGGCAATGGTCAATGGTTTTACAAGGTAAGCAACTTTAAACTCGAACCTACTACATCTTTGAATCTTATTGCACAATACCTTGAAAACTAGATCAAAAGCCTAACAACTTTCATTTGTTGTGCATAAAAAAGTTCAAATGCTTTCATCAATGAGCCATTGTTCACTAAAAAAATAAATTCATTGCACAAGAGCTTGGTCTAACAAATTTCAAGGCCTCCAATGGATGGGCACACAAGTTCAAGTAGTGTTTCACATAGCCTTCATGGTCTATGGAGAAGTTGGTGTTGCAAATGAACAAATTAAATAATAGAATTTACACACCAAGATGTGGTGCAAGTCATCCAAGAAGAGGCTTTAGTCAAAAGATGGATTCAACATGGATGGGACAATGTTTTTTTTTTTGGAAAAGCCTTCCAAAATACTTTTTACAACACCATGTAAGTAACTAAATCTTTACATGTATCATTCGAGACATGCAAACATTTGCAAGCTCACTTCAAAGAGTAGAAAGCCCATAAGGAGTGCATAATGTTGGCCTTAACCACAAACTCTACTAGGATAAAGCAATTTGATGCCCATTTTGATCCGCACAACCAAGTGACCTTGTGACTTTGAGAATGTTAGGCTCCTTGGAAACTTTGTGCATTGCTTTTGGAACAAAAATGTTTGGATGACAATCAAAGTAAGCTACAACCAATACTAATGTTGTGTTTTGTCACTTTGCACCTTTGCACAATCTTTTGGGATGATGGTAAGTCATCAAAATGCTTAAATTTTATGCAAGCTTTTGCCAAATGGATAAATAAAATCAACACCCAAATGACCTTGACAAACAAGATCTTATTACATGATGATGTACCAACCATTCTTGCTTCAAATAAGAACTAGAAATGCATGGTTTGAAGGCCATGAAACCCAGCCATGTGACCCTCCTTTTCTTGCTTACGAATACAACATCAATCATCCAACCATTTGATGCAAGCATCATCCAAACATTCAAACAAGGCTACAATAAGCTTTTACTTAGTTAAATGATGGAGAATAACACCACAAATGATGGCAATGCATCCAAAAAAGTCTAAGTTGATGTCAAACAAGTGGGTTATCCAAATGTGGACATCTTTATTATATGACAACAATGTACTCACAAATGCAACTTTGTTTGGTGGACATGCTTGCCTATTGATTTGCATTTAAACTTTGTTATAGGCCATTTTTTGGAGCATAATGGTTTAGAAATACATGGCGTCACAAACCATTAGGAATTGTTGGTGGAAGGTGTCGATCTTACTTCTAGGCTAAATGGTGGACATTGTAAGTAAGAAAACGTGACAAATCCAAAAGGGTTTTGAAGTTGAAGAGTTCAACACACTACTAGTTGTCGTGCATATTAGAGAGGATTCATTACTAGTTGAAGATTTCATCAACATGCCAAAAGAACAAGTGTTAATCTCATTGGCTAATGCCATGACATCATTACCAAATGGCATTTTACTTTAATTGCTTCTACACTTTTATTGGAAAGTTAAAACATGTGTGGCATACATGTCGAGGAAGATGTCACAAATGTGGAGTTGGTATAGTTTGTGTGATAGGTAGTTTGCATTGTTGAGGATGATGATAATCCATGTTGTATTGATATCAATTAAGAGATAATCAATGAGTCAAAAACCCAATGAATCATTTTTTAAAGAAGTAAAGTAGCATGCCAAGGTACTTGTCAATTGTGCCATTGGATGTCCACTTTATAAAATGAGCAACATGTTGGGGCACATGTTTTAGCTTTTAAGCAAATTATTTAGAATTATTCTTTACAAATTGAAAAACAAACTATGAGCTTCAATTTTGTGCAATAATTAATAGTTCAACAACCAACACTACATTTCATGGTATTTGAGCACACAATAAGGGCTTAAAAGTACTTTTGTAACATGTCTAAAAAATCCATATTGTTGGGTCTCAATCGTAGTGGGTAGTGTAGGGCATCCCAAAGTTTGTGGAGGTGGCATCACTTATTATTCATGTTCCATTTCATGTCGACCATAAGTCTCAAAAAAATGCCCATGAAATCCCCTATCGAAGAGTTGTCTTGCATTCGCCAAATTGCTCCTTGGCACAAGTTTGCCAAATTGTTATAACCTTCACACTTCCTTTGCACCCTTGCATGTACTTATAATAAGTCCATGTTACCACATAATTCAAAATCCAAAATTATCAACATATTAATAAGAATTAAATAATCTTATAGCCATGTCAATAATATGTCCGTTTAGTACTTTGCCATTTCAATCCACCTTGCCTCGAAGTTGGGGCCTACTGAACTACATTATAACATTAAAAAAAACATTACAAGTCAAATTGTAAAACAATAACCACAAAATGGACCAATCTTTTGAAATTTGACCCTTTAATTGATGATGTCAATGTGATCTCTAAATTTTGTGTGACATGTTTTTCAAGTCTTCATGAAGACATTTTCTACATATTGAATGTCATTTAAAAAAAAAATCAATTCATTTCTACTAATTGTAGCAATTGAACGTGCTTATTTGTTCAAAGTATTCATAAAATGCGTACCCCTCAATAATGCAACATTTAAATGGCCATTTTGTCATATCACCAAATATATGATCACATTTTAATTTAACAACAACTTTTTTGTTTCCCAAATGTGAGATAATAAAAAGGTGGTATAATGAAAAGATTGTGTTTTGAAATTTGATTGAAATACTATAAATTTTTCATTTGGAATCATATCTTATATTTCATTCATTTATCATTCAATGTCTTTTAATTCAAGAAGCAATTGTAGACAATAATTCAACTTAATTATGAAAGTACTTACAAAAATTGTCATTGGTTTAATTATTATTGACTTTTGAGCCTTTGATGCACATCCTTAAACTTGTTTTAAATCTATTGTAAATTAATACAAGAATGTCAGGTAGAGATAATAATTTGCAAGAAAAAAACTTATTATTTTGGGTTTTCATTTTCTCCTATGACATCACAACTAAAGTTGTTTTTGGTTTTTCTTCATTTTTTTGGTGTAGCATCATTAGTGAGCAACCCAAGAAATATTTAACATTAATTGGTGATAACTTTTAAATAATTGTCCAAACAATATGAAGATGGAAAAAACTACTTCTCAATTCAAAATATAGTCAAATTGTCATGAAATTTTACTTTATTTCATAAAAATAGAGAATCTACAATGTAATATTATAAGAGAGGGGAGGGGGAGGGGGGTCCTCCAAGTATAGTAATGCACCACAACAAAAACACTATGATACACAACCACTAAATTATCCACAACCACATGTAAATTACAAACAATATTTTATTTTCAACTTTCAATTATTTTGAATAATTGAACATGAAACAATTGGTTATATTGAAATTATGGTTAATAGAATGGTTGGGCATTAAATTATTAGTTTGATTCTTGACCTTGAAAATGTACAATGATGATATTCAATCATTTTTTATTGGAGCATTTGATATTCCATTGAAATTTTCTTTTCATGGGTTACAACTTTGTTTTAGAAAGCATTTGAATCAAAGTCCATACGAAGGAGTTATGAACTTGCAAAATAATAGGATTCATAACTTGGTAATTTCAAGACTCCTTCATTTGTGAATCTTGAGAATTTACATCATTTCAATCTAATCCCCATTGCCATTTACAAAATATCTTATAGGAAAAAAAAATGGTGACTCTTTCTAAATCCAAACCATGATGAGGCATATGAATGTGTTTTTCCTAAAACTTTGTCAATTTGGCTCCAATTAACACTAATTGTCATCTTTTTCAATTTGTGCAAATTGACTTCGCCTTGAATTCAACTTTCTAAGTTCATTGTAGTCTCATCCCAAAGTTCTCACACCTTCTTTCATCATGAAAGTTATGGAGTGCACCTTAGGTTTGCATTTTATTGCAAAAATGAAAATCAACAAGGTTTATCCCCAATGCCACTTGAAAAACTTGGGGTGACCCAAACAAGTAAAATCCCCCTCAAATGGAATTTTGAACTTGAATGGAGTTGAAACAACCAGTTTGGATGATTTCTTCAATCAATGTGGTATTGAAGGCTGAATTGTAATGTTTCAACCAGTTGTTTGGCCCTTTGCATGAAAGAGAACTCTTGCATTCTCTTCCCCATTGTGCATTGTTTAAACTAATAGTTTAATCCTTCAAATATGTTATATATATATATGGGATATTTGAATTGTTTAATGGCACAAACTAACTTATTTGCATTCGTTTGAAATGTTCCATATGGATGGGAGTGTGATATAGGCCATGAATTTTGGGGTGGGGTGGGGTGCAATGGGTAAGGGTTTAGGTTCTAGCCTCCTTAGATAGTTGAAGAGCTTGATGGTGATTTTCTCACTACATACACAATCAAGTCAACTCACTTAGTCTTCAACTAATTTCCTAATGGGGGAAATTCCCAAAGTCACATTAAATTTTATTGTGATGAGATAATTGCATCATGATATGTGTATAGAGCTTGTGTTCCATTCCCCTTGAACATATATTAACAATCAAACTTTCCAAGGATTTGGTAAGATATGGGAAATCCAAATCTCTTGCAAAAAAGGTGGAGGAATTGGTATTAGCTTTTAACGACCTTGAATACCAACTTTGAAACCCTTATTGGTAGCAAGAATGTGATGGTAAACTCTAAATGTCTCAAAAGAACCAAAAGTGTACCTTGCAAGTGTATTTCGACACTATTTGCAACCCCTTTTAGGCCACCAATTTCAACAAACTCGAGGGAGGGAGGCTTCAATACCTAAGGTGACAACCATCAAACAGCAAGCGTTGGAGTTCTACAAGTCTCATTTCAGCTCTCAAGTCCCAAAGCACCTTGTTACAAGTGCACCGTCATTTCTCATCTCATCCAACCATGTTACAAAGATGATTCAGACCACCATTTCTTATGGCATTTGGCCAATGGAAACATGACATCCTTCGCAGCTAGCCAAAATGTTTGCTCTATATTCCCACATACCTTTTGAAAAAACAATTCAAAACACAATTCATTTAGAACTCCCATTGCACCCGATCTATCGTATTTAGTGGGTTTGAATTGGCAAGAAAGGGCTGATAAATAGACTATTGCCCATTCTACATATGGACTTCGTCTTGTGTCTTTGTAATTATATATCAATTTGGGTGTGAGGGGGAGGGATGGGGGGCTCTAAGAACACACATGATTGCCTGCCTCTTTTACTTGTTCAAAGTGGATTAAGTTTTAGCAGTACTGAGCTTAGTTTTAGGTGCTCAATTTGTCGGGATGTTGGGAGGAGAAAACATGCGTGTGCACAAGTGTGACAGAGTGAGTGCACTCTTATTGCTGGTTCAAAACTAATGGAAAGCCTTTTGGCCTCACTTTCTGAGCGGAAAGAAATATCCTTGCATGTGAGTGCAGGCCTAGTTTGACTTGTTTAAAAAACAATGGGAAATGCCGAATCCCCAATTGGTTAGATTTTGAAGTTTGGGACACCATATGCCCCTTTGCTTATCCAATTTAGTTCTGAGGTCTCTTTGCTCACTATGTGTACTCTTTGCTCCATTTGTAATTTCAGAAGAAGGGGGAGGGGTTGGCCATGAGTCCCCCACCACATAGTTTATTGATAAGTGGCTCTTCTAGTTTGCACTATAGAGCATCATTATTTGAGAGCTTTTAGGACATAGGCTTAATCATGTAGAGCCCATTAAGAAAAGAAGAAGGAAGCAGCACAAACTCTAATGAACTTTACACAATGAAAAGTCCAACATTACTACTTAAACAAGAATTTTGGGAAGTGGTTTTGGGGGGGGGGGGGGGGGGGAAGAAAAAACTACAACCCCCAACCACCCTACTCCCCCCCCCCATATATCTCCTCCCAAAATTTTT
>Ga0116227_10014207_pt1 | contig 12210 bp, 10 predicted proteins | sample S1TSphgellanicum_FD_89693 | JGI IMG/M metagenome (GOLD analysis project Ga0116227, IMG submission 89693) | Host-associated microbial communities from peat moss isolated from Minnesota, USA - S1T2_Fb - Sphagnum magellanicum MG | ecosystem: Host-associated > Plants > Peat moss > Unclassified... | reverse complement strand
GGTCACGGCAAAACTGGGCCCGGCGACGGTGAGTCCCTGCAGGCGAATCCCATCGTTTAATTTCGTGAGTGTGGCTCGAACGTCGCCAAAGCGACGCTCACCCCAAACCAGTTGCGCTGCGTGAAAATCGAGCGCGGGCACCGCTCGAGGATCGGAGAAACCGCTGGCGGCGGCCGGCGCTGCGTCCGACGGCACTGCGTCCGACGGCGCTGCGTTTGGAGGCAATGCGTCCGACGGCGCATCGTCCGAGTCCTCGCGAGCAGCCACCTCGAAGCGCAGCTTCTCGAATTGCAGGCTCCATGGCGACCCCGCATTGCCTGCACCGGGAATCGTGATGCTGCCCGTAACATTCGGACCGCCCACACCGATGTGCAGACCCGCATCGCCGGCGGTGAAGTCCAAGGCTACGTCGCGAAACGCCAGACCGAGGTAGTCCAGTTCGCCGACATGCATGCTCGCGCTACGCAAATAGTACGACAGCGGCTTGGCGTCCTTGTCCGGGGTGCTCAGCGCCAGCCAGCCGGCGAGATCGACGCGCTCCAAGCTGCCACCCACATTGATGATCTGTGCATCGCCGGCGGCGGATTCCCCGGCACCGAAGTTCAGCGAGGCGTGCGCCAGATGCGTACCGCTCGCATCGGATTCCAATGCATAGGAACCCGCCACCAAGGAGCCCAGCGCGAAATGCCCCTGCGGCTGTCCATTGGCCGGCCATTGGATTTCCAACCAGGACGGCAAGGGCGTGCTTGCCGGCTTGTCGAGCGGCTTGGGTAGTTTCATCTCCAGCCCCTCGAGCGTACTGCTGAGGCGCAACGAACGTTCGCGCACGGGCTCAGGCGCCATTTTGAGTACCGCGCGCCAATCCGTTTCGCCTTTGATCGAGACCGACGCCGGCACGGACAGTGCGCCACGCACGTCGTCGGCATTCGCAGAGCCGCGAAACTCCAGCTGGGTGCGCGTCGCCGGGCGGTTTCTCGGGCTCCGCGCCTGCATCTGGAAGGCCCCTCCCAACAAACGGCCGCGGATGTCGGCATGCACGACCTGCGCATTCTCGAGGTCGAAAACGCCGCTCAGATCCGTGGCCACTGTGGAGTCCCCCAGCCTGTTGAGCGCTGCGCCGTCCAGCTGCCCGTGCACCAGCACGCGGCGGTTGGCGAAATCCCTGAACGGCAGGAATAAATCCACTGTGGCATCGAGCATGCCTCGAGCTTCGACCGCCGAAAAAGCATGCTCTGCCTGGGCATCCAGCGGCGTCGCTTGCAGAAACGCGATCGCCGCGCCGGCGTCGCCATGCGCCGCTGCCTTGACGCGCAGCTCACCGGTCTTGAAATCCTCGAAGCGTGCCTCGACGGAATCGAGCGGGATCTCCCCCAAGCGGCCGCTGATCATGTGCACGCTCAAGCCCTCGTTGCGAAACTCCGCCTGGCCGGACACGTCCTCGGCGTGCGGCCAGCCTTCGCCATAGTTCAGCGTCATTCCATCGATGGCGAGGCGCGCCAGGAACAAGCCGCTGCCGTCGCGGAACGGGAAGTGCCGCACCGGCCCCTGCAGCACCACGTCGGCGCGCGACAAATGGCCGGCAAGGAACGCGCGATCCAGCCAGGCCATCGCGCTCGGCGCGATCAATGCACGCGGCAGATAATTCCGCGCATTCGCGACGTTGCCGTTCTGCACGCTGCTGACCAGCGTCAGCACCGGCGACGGATCGTCGCTCGGCTGCCGCCAGGACAGCACGGCGTGCAATTCGGCATCGCGCGTCTTCAGCTGCAAGGCCGGGGTTGCGACCAGCAACTCTCCGGCGCTGCGTTTCCAGTAAAGCTTGGTCTGGAAGGTCGTAAACTCGATGGGTTGCGAAAACTCCGCTGGCCACGCGAATATCGCGCCGTCCGCGTCGAGAAAGACATGGCCGCCCGTTTCGTCGCCGGCAAGCGATCCGGACAATCCGCGCAAACCCGGCGCGCGGCCGATCGGCGCGAAACCCGCGTGGCGGAATTTGGCCTGAACCTTCAAACGCCAAGGATCGCCGGTCGAGGTGCGAGCCAGTGCGAGTGAGGTATCGATCCATTCGCCGGTGGGAGCGACTTCGCGGATTTTGTCGCGCAAATTCTTCTGCGGCAGAAAGCCTGCCAACGGCAACAGCGTATCGATGCGCAGGTAGGTGGCGTGCGCGCTCAGGTCCAACAGGCCCGCGGAACTCTGATTCCAACTGACGTCGAAGGCGGACTCCGGATCGCGGCGCAAGGCACGCACTCGCCGGCCCGACAAGCTCCAGCGATCTCCCGCATGCACCAGGACAAGCGCGCCGCTCATCTCGTCGAATTTGGCCAACGGCCCATCCGCCAGCCGGGTCGAGACGCCGCTGGCCGCAAAATCCAGCGTGGCACGGTTGAGCGTGGCGCCAAGTCCCTCCACGGAGATATCGAAAGTCGCGCTGCCTGATTCCAAGCCGGACAGGTACTCCGGCAGCAGTCGCCGCCAGCCGGGAAAGGAAACGCCGCGCGCCAGCACGACACCCTCCCAGGCCAGCGTCGGCAATGCGCCATGGCCGCGCGCACGCGCGTGCACGTTCAGCGTGCCGCCGAGCGCCGCAGGCAACTGACCCGTGAAGACCAAACCGATGCCGTCCTCTTCGTGGCGAAGATCGATGCTCACATCCTGCAGCTGCAGCTTCGGCAGTTCCTGATTCCAATCCAGCAGGGTGAAATTTGCATGACGGATCGCCAGGGCCCCCGCCGGCACGTCATCCGCGGTGAGCGCGTTCTGCGCGTCGCCGCTGCCGGCCACGGCGATCTCCGAGGCGATTGCAAAGCGACCTGTGCCCAGGCGCGCCAGCACGATATCGGGGGAATCCAGTTCCACGCGGCCCGCCAGCAAGCGGCCGCTGCGCAGCAGCTGCCATACGTCCACCGCCACGCGGCCGCCGGCGGCACGCGCCAGGACGCGTTGATCGTCCTTGGACCGCAATTCCAAGCGATCGAAGTAGAGTTCCGGCCCGTACCAGCGCAGAGCCGGCGACACGTGGGCGAAAGCGACGTGATAGCCGGTCTGTGCGTGCACCCAGTCCTTTATCTGCGCCTGGTAGCGCGGCGCGCGGTCGAGCGCCAGTTTTACGCCCAGCAACAAAAGCAGCACGATGCCCGCGAATCCCGCCAGACAGTACAACAGGATCTTGGCCGCCGTGCGCACGCGCATTTACATCAGCACGACGTCGTATTGATCCACGGTGTACAGGGCTTCGGCCTGCAGGCGAATCGGCTTTCCCGTCACGAGTTCCAATTCGCCCAACGCGGAGGACTCCTCGTCGAGCAGCCGCTCGATGACGTCTTGATGGGCCAACACCATCAATTGCTGACAATCGAACTGGCGCGACTGGCGTACGATCTCACGAAACACCTCGTAGCAGACCGTCTCGGCAGTTTTTACAAAGCCCCGGCCCTCGCAGGTAGGACAAGGCTGGCACAACAGATGTTCCAAGCTTTCACGCGTGCGCTTGCGCGTCATTTCAACCAAACCGAGCGGCGACACGGAGGAGATATTGGTCTTGACGTGATCATCCTTGAGCGCCTTTTCCAGAGCCTGGATGACCTGGCGGCGATGTTCCGACTCTTCCATGTCGATGAAATCGATGATGATGATGCCGCCCAGATTGCGCAGCCGCAATTGCCGCGCAATGGTCACGGCGGCTTCGAGATTGGTGCGAAAAATCGTCTCTTCGAGATTGCGATGTCCGACGAAGGCGCCGGTGTTCACGTCGATCGTGGTCATGGATTCGGTCTGGTCGATGATCAGATGGCCGCCTGACTTCAGCGGCACCTTGCGGTCCAGCGCCTTCTGTATTTCGTCCTCGACGTGGTGCAGCTCGAACACCGGGCGCGGCTCGTCGTAGAGCTCGATGCGGGGCAGCGCCTCGGGCATGAAAGCCGCCGCGAATTCCCGCATCTCGCGATGTGCACTCGGCTGGTCGATCACGACCTTTTCGACGTCGGGGCGCAGCAAGTCGCGCAGCACCCGCAGATGCAGCGGCAAATCGGCGTGCACCAGGTTGCCCGGCTCGGTGCGCAGGCCCTTTTGCCGCACGAACTCCCAGAGTTTTCGCAGGTAGATCATGTCGGCGCGCAGCGCCTCGGGCGGGCAATCCTCAGCCGCCGTGCGCACGATGTAGCCGGCGTTCTCCGCCGGATCCCAGCCGGCCTGCACCGCGGCGCGCAGCCGCTCGCGCTCGTTCGGCTCCTCGATGCGCGCGGACACGCCGATGCCCTGCCCCTGCGGCATGTAGACCATGTACCGCGACGGCAAGGTGATGTAGGTGGTAAGACGTGCGCCCTTGCTGCCGAGCGGATCCTTGACCACCTGCACCAGAATCTCGTTGCCCTCCGCAACCAGCGAGCGGATGTTCTCGGTGTGCGGCGTCTCGATGCCGATTTCAGCATGTCGCGGATCGAGGATGTCCGAAGCGTGCAAGAAGGCGGTGCGCTCCATGCCGATGTCGATGAAGGCGGCTTGCATGCCGGGCAGTACCCGCGAAACGCGGCCCTTGTAGATATTGCTGATCAATCCGCGGCGGCTGGCGCGCTCCAGAAAGAGTTCTTGCAGCACTCCGTTCTCGACCACCGCGGCACGAGCTTCGTGGGTGCTGGCATTGATCAGAATTTCAGTACTCATGGCGTCGCCGGTGCATCCAAGATCCAGTGCGGCACACCGGCCGAGTCCAGCAACTCGGCGGTCTCGAACAGCGGCAATCCCATGACGCCCGAGTAGCTACCGCGCAGATCCGCCACGAATATGCCGCCCAAGCCCTGCACGCCGTAGCCGCCGGCCTTGTCGCGCGGCTCTCCCGTCGCCCAGTAGCGTTGTGCTTCGGCAGCGCCGATGGCGCGAAAGGTGACCACACTGCGGCTCACGCGCGATTCGGCGCCGCCCTCGTGCCGTAATGCCACGGCGGTCAAGACCTCATGACTGCGGTCCGAGAGCCGCAGCAGCATGGCCGCGGCGTCGCTGCGGTCTTTCGGTTTGCCGAGGATCGAACCATCCAGAACCACGGCCGTATCGGCCGCCAGAACGGCGGCACCGCTGCCGGGCTCGCGCCGCGACCAGCCAGCCTCGGCCTTGGCTTGCGCGAGCCGCAGAACATAGGCCTGCGGATCCTCGCCGAGTCGTACCCCCTCATCGACCGCCACCTCGAGCAGCCGAAAAGCTACCCCGATTTGCCGCAATAACTCGCGGCGTCGCGGCGACGAGGAGGCCAAAAACACGAAATCCGCGGACATGTCGTCAGGATACCGAAGCTGACACGATCAAGCGCGGTGATACGGATGCCCTGCCTGCAGGCTCATGGCCCGATAAATCTGTTCGGCGACGATGACCCGCACCAGTCCGTGCGGCAGGGTGAGCGGCGACAACGACCAGCTTTGATCGGCCCGAGCGCGGCAGCCGGCGGCCAGCCCGTCCGGACCGCCGATGAGCAGCGCCAGCGGCCTGGCCGCACGCAGGCGTTCGGCCAACCACTGACTCAGCTGCTCCGTGCTCATGGTTTTCGCACCGATTTCCAGCGCCACGACATAATCATCCCGGCCGATCAGGGCCAGCATGTCCGCGCCTTCTCGCTGTATGGCTTTTTGTAGGTCCCCGCCCGCGCGGCGGGTGGCTACGGCGACCTCCTGCAACTCCAGCACCAAGGGTGTGCGCAAACGCCGCTGGTACTCCTCGAAACCGGCGTTGATCCAATCGGGCAATCGGGTGCCGGCCGCTATCAACCGGCATTTCATCGCGCGGCGGGCTCAGCCGCGCGCGGCGCGCTTGGCCAACGACATGTCCCACAGTTTCTCCAGACCGTAGAACTCGCGCACCCGCGGCAGCATCACGTGGACGATCATTTCGCTCAAGTCGATGAGCACCCAATCGCCGTCCTGCTGGCCTTCGACACCATGCGGCCGGAAACCCGCTTCCTTGGTTTTTTCGACGACGCGCTGCGCCACCGAACGAACGTGACGGTCCGAGGTACCGCTGGCGATGACCATGTAGTCGGCAATATCCGTCAAACCACGCACGTCGAGGGTCTTCACGTCCAATGCCTTCATGTCCGCCAGCGCGTCGGCGACGACGTTCTTGAGGGCAGGCTGGGCGGGCGTGGCGGGCTGCTTGGGCTTGGCAGGCTTGGTGGGTTTAGTCGCGGTTGCAGCGCGAGGTTTTGCGGTTCGCGCGGGTTTGGAGGCAGTTGCGGTTTTCTTTCTTTTGATTGGCACTACGTTGTCCGGCTCTTGGAATAGCAATTCGTATCCAGAATCAGTTTACGCACCGGATCCGGCATGAGGAAGCGGGGATCGCGGCCCATGGCAATCAGCTGGCGCACCTCGGTCGAGGAAATTTCCAATTGCGTAACCGCGTGGATATAGATGCAGCCGGCGCGCTGCTCGTGCAGATCGCCAATGCGCCCGGTGCCCCGATCGACCAGCAATTCGCCGAGCGGTCCCATGCCCGGCGCACGCCAGCCCGGGCGGTGCGCCACCACCAAGTGCGCGAGCTGCAGCAATTCCTGCCACTGATGCCATTTGGGCAGGCTCAGGAAGGCATCCATACCCACGATCAAACACAGGCTGCGGTCGGGGTACTCATGACGCAGCTCAGCCAGTGTTTCAACCGAGTAGGACGGTCCCGCCTTGCGCACCTCGCGATCATCGACCACGAAGCCGGCTTGACCGGCGGTCGCCAGCTGCACCATCTGGAGCCGCACCTGAGCATCGGCCAGCGGCTGCTCGCGATGCGGCGGGTTGCCGGCCGGAAGAAAGCGTATCTCCTTGAGCCGCAATGCCTGCTGCAACTCGAAGGCCGTGCGCAGATGCGCATAGTGGATGGGATCGAATGTTCCGCCGAAGACACCCATGGGATTCATGAAGATACCCTGCCTGATTCCGCCGTCGCTTGCAAAGCGCCGGCGAACGCGCCGGTCAGGCCGGTGATGGCAACCCAGGCATCGCCGGCTGCCAAGCCCTTGATGACCCTGTCGGTTTGGCTGGACTGCAGCATGAGCCGCGCCAAGGGCAGCCTGGGTGTACGGGCCAGCGCCGCGGAAGAGGGCTGCGCCGCCAGGTTCCAACCGCTTGCGCGCGCGTTGGAGCGCAGCCGCTCGCGCTCGCGCGCCTGCCATAGGCCGCGCAATTCGCGCACCAATGCCCACAGTATCAAGCTCGGCTCGACGCCTTCGCTCTTCAGTCCGGCAAGCACGTGGAGTGCGCGCGCAGCATCGCCGGCCGCGGCGGCCTGCGCCAGCTGGAAAACGTCATAACGCGCGCTGTCGCCGACGCTGCGCAGCACCAACTCGATGCTGATCGGCTTGTGCGGCTCGAGCAATCTGAGCTTCTCGAGTTCCTGTTTGGCCGCGAGCAAATTGCCCTCGACGCGCGCCACGATCATCTGCGCCGCTTCAGGTTCCAGTTCGATATTGAGCGCCGCGGCTCTCGCCCGCAGCCAGTCCGGCATGCCGGCCGCATCGACCGGCCATACCGGCACCCACACCCCATGCTTCTGGACCGCTTGCACCCACTCGGCATCGCTGCTCTTCTTGTCCAGCTTGCCCGTTGCAATCGACACGATGAGATCCGGAGGCGGCCGCGCGGCGAGATCTTGCAGCAGGGCCGCGCCCTTGTCGGGCTTGCCGCTCGGCATGCGTAATTCGAACAACCGCCGTTCGCTGAACAGCGACAGAGACTGCGCGGCATGATGCAGCTCGTCCCAGGAAAATCCACGCTCGATGAAAAACACCTGCCGGTCTAGATACCCTGCGGCGCGCGCAGCGGCGCGAATTGCTGCGACGCTTTCCTCGACCAACAGCGGTTCGTCGCCGGATATCAGGTAGACATTCGCCAGGCCACGGGCCAATGCAGCGGGCAGTTGTTCGGCATTGATACGCAATATTTTATCCCTTCGTCAGCGTTTTCGGTTCGGCAGCGGTTTCGGTTCGGCGGTGTTACCCGTTCAGCGGTGTTATCCGTTGAGCCGCTCGAGCGCCGCTTGATACTCCACCGCCATCCTGTCGACCAATTCGGCCACGCTCGGCATGTCATGAATGCCGCTGACGCTCTGCCCCGCTCCCCAAATGTCCTTCCAGGCCTTGACCGCCGCGCCGCTGCCGAAATTCATCGTATCCTTGCTTCCCTGGGCGAGATTGTCCGGGTCCAGGCCGGCGCGCACGACGCTGCCGCGCAGGTAGTTGCCGCTGACGCCCGTGAACAACGAGGTGTACACGATGTCCTCGGCGCTGCTCTCCACCAGCATCTGCTTGTATTCATCGGACGCATTGGCTTCCGCCGTGGCGATGAAGCGCGTGCCGAGGTAGGCGAGATCGGCGCCGAGCGCGCATGCCGCCAACACATCGGCGCCGGTGCTCATCGCGCCGGATAGGATTATGGTGCCGGCATAGACCTCGCGTATCTGTTTGACCAGCGCAAAGGGACTCAAGGCACCGGCATGGCCACCCGCGCCGGCGCAGACGGCGATGATGCCATCGACGCCCTGCGCCGCCGCTTTCTCGGCATGCCGCAAGTTGATCACGTCGTGGAACACCAGACCGCCGTAACTGTGCACCGCCTGCACGACTTCCGTGGGCGGCCGCAAGCTCGTGATGATGATGGGCACCTTGTGCTTCACGCAGGATGCCATGTCCTGCGCCAGCCGATCGTTGCTGGCGTGCACGATCTGATTGACGGCATAGGGAGCCACTTTGGCCGTAGGATTGGCGCTTTGGAATGCCGCGAGATCCTCGGACAATTCGCTCAACCAATCGTCCAGCTGCGGCTGCGGCCGTGCGTTCAACGCCGGAAACGAGCCGACGATGCCGGCCTTGCACTGCGCCGCCACCAAGCGCGGTGTCGAGACGATGAACATGGGCGATCCGATCAGGGGTAGCCGCAGCCGGCCCTGCAGCAGCTGCGGAATCGGCATTAACGACGAGCCCGGCCGATGCTGGCGATGGGCACTTTGATTTCGATGGCGGCCGCTGCCGGCGACGCGCTGGCCGAAGACTCGCCGGCCGACGCACTGGCCGGCGGCGCCGATCCACAACTATCACAGCCGCCGCAGGCGCCTTGCGGCTTTGTTTCGGCTGCGCGGGCAATTCGTTGCGCGGCGCGGCGCAGTCCGAGAGCAGCCGGCGCCCGACTCAATGCTGCGCTGCATGCCTGCAGCACGCGACGCCGCAGATTGCGTGGGCCGAGCGTCGCAAAGATGTAGGCAGCGCTGGCAAGCAGCAGCACACTCACCAAGGCATCGTCGAGATACGCGTTCATACCCTGGTCGAGCCCCTCAAGCGCCCAGCCATAAGGCGGCGCGGTAAGTGATGAATGCGCCGAGATACGCGAGCCCGAATTGATAAGCCGCCATGATAACGGGATAACGCCAGGAATTGGTCTCGCGCCTGACCGTCGCCAGGGTCGACAAGCACTGCGGCGCGAACACGTACCACGCCAGCAATGACAGTGCGGTGGCCATCGTCCAGGATTGGGCGATCAACGGCGTCAGCGCGCCGCTGACATCCTCGCCCGTGTTCGACAGGGCATAGACGGTTCCGAGCGCTCCCACCGCGACTTCGCGCGCCGCCAGGCCCGGCACCAGGGCTATGGAGATCTGCCAATTGAATCCGATCGGCTTGAACAACACCGCAAGCCAGGCACCCAAGTGCCCCGCGATGCTGTACTGAATCGCCGGTCCGGTCGCGCCCGGCGGCGGCGCCGGGTACGAACTCAGCGCCCAAAGAATGACCATCAAAGCCAAAATGATGGTGCCGACGCGGCTTAAGAAAATTTCCACGCGCTGCCACAGGCCCAAGAGCAAATTCCTCAGGTTCGGCCAATGATAAGCGGGCAACTCCAGCATCAGCGACTGCAATCCCGAGCCCGAACCCGTGCGCTTGAGCACGAACGCCACACCCATCGCCCCCGCCACACCGGCGACGTACAGTGCGAACAGCACCACGCCTTGCATTTCCAGACCACCCCAGAGAGTGCGACGCGGAATGAAGGCGCCGATGATGAGCGCGTAGATCGGCAGTCGCGCCGAGCAGGTCATGAGCGGCGCGATCATGATGGTGGCGAGCCGATCGCGAGGATTTTGAATGGTGCGCGTCGCCATGATGCCGGGAATGGCGCAGGCAAAACTGGACAGCAGCGGAATGAACGCGCGTCCCGACAATCCCACCGCGCCCATGACGCGATCGAGCAGAAACGCAGCCCGGGGCAAATAACCGGAGTCCTCGAGAACCAAAATGAAAAAAAACAAGATGATGATCTGGGGCAGAAATGCCAGCACGTTGCCGACACCGGCCAGCACCCCGTTGACCAGGAGGTCTTTGAGCAGGCTGGCCGGCAGCACTGCCGAGACCCATTCGCCGAACAGCGTTACGCCCTGTTTGATTGCGTCCATGGGCACCTGGGCCCACGCGAACACCGCCTGAAACACCAAGAACAGGATGACCGCGAGAATCAGCGGTCCCAGCACAGGATGCAGCACCAACGCATCCACGCGATCGCTGAAGGTAATGCCATCGAGCCGATCACCGCCGATCACCCCAAGAATGCGGCGCACTTCGCTTTGATCATGCTCGATTTCCGCGGCGCTCAAGCTGCGCCAGACGACCTCGGGCCGTTGACCCTGGGGAGCTACCTTATCGCTCAAGACCCTGAGCAATGACTTCACGCCCGCGCTCTTGACGCCCACCGTCTCCACCACCGGCATGCCCAATTCCGCGGCCAAACGCTCGGCGTCGATCACGATTCCCTTGCGCCGCGCGATGTCGGTCATGTTGAGCGCAACGACCATCGGCAATCCGAGCCGCTTCAAGCTCAGGACCAGACGCAAATTCTGGCGCAGATTCGTCGCATCGGTCACGCACACCACGAAATCCGGCCGGCTCTCCCCCGCACGGCGGCCAAGCAGCACATCGGCGGTGACCTGCTCGTCGGGGGTCAGGGGATCGAGGCTATAAGCGCCCGGTAAATCCAGTATGCGGATGCGCAGTCCGGAGGGCGTCAGCAGCGACCCTTCCTTGCGTTCCACCGTCACGCCGGCGTAGTTGGCGACCTTTTGGCGGCTGCCAGTGAGAATGTTGAAAAGGGCGGTTTTGCCGCAGTTGGGGTTGCCAACCAGGGCGATCAGTGGACTCACGGCGCTCGGCGCAGAATCCATGGAATTACGGAAGCTGCGGCTGCTCCGGACGTACGCGGATACAGGCGGCCTCGAAGAGTCGCAGCGCGAAAGTACCGGTACCTATGCGCACAGCGATCGGCGCACGCGACAGCATGCCCCGCGCCACGATCCGCACAGCCTCTCCGGGCAGAAAGCCGAGTTCGGCCAAGCGCCGGCTTACTTCCGCGGGCGCCTTGGAATTCGTCGCCGACACCGACGTTACCCGCGCGGCAGCCCCGGGGGGCAGGTCCGATAGAGGGATGTCGATGGCCGGAGGATTGAGCATGACGCAATTCTACATGAGAATCGTTCCCATTACTATTACCGGGTCATAAGCCGCTTTGCTGTAGGCTTGGCGCTTCTGCATCCCACGGAGGCCTATGAAATGCCTACGCTTTTTGAAAAAATCATCGCCGGCGAGCTGCCTGCCACCGTACTCTACCGGGACCCCCGGGTAATCGCATTTTTGGACATCCGCCCGGCAGCGCCGGTGCATATACTGATCGTCCCGAACAAACCCATTCCCACCGCCAATGATGTTTCCGACGAGGACGAGTCGTTGATTGGTCATATGTTCATCGTGGCACGCGATCTCGCACGCCAGCATGGCATCGCCGACAGCGGCTACCGTCTCATCGTCAACTGCAACGCGGATGGCGGCCAAGAGGTCTATCACTTGCATATGCACCTGTTGGGCGGACGGGCACTGGGACCGATGGTGACTCGCAAATAAGAGGGCAAAGGATCAGCGATGAACAAAAAGAAGACGACGAAGAGCCAGGCGATCAAGAAGAAGACCCCCATCAAGGTCAAGGCCAAGTCCAAAAAGCCTTCCGTCACTGCTGCCAAATCAGCGTCACGCAGCGTCAAGGCGCGGGAAGCCGCGCAGCCGTTGGCGCGCACCCTGGCGCGCCGCGAACTCTACCCGCCGGTGGAGCCGTTCAAGCACGGCTACCTGCGCGTCTCGGACATACACGAAATCTACTATGAGGAATGCGGCAACCCCGCCGGCAAGCCCGCGATATTTTTGCACGG
>Ga0116227_10014206_pt1 | contig 12212 bp, 13 predicted proteins | sample S1TSphgellanicum_FD_89693 | JGI IMG/M metagenome (GOLD analysis project Ga0116227, IMG submission 89693) | Host-associated microbial communities from peat moss isolated from Minnesota, USA - S1T2_Fb - Sphagnum magellanicum MG | ecosystem: Host-associated > Plants > Peat moss > Unclassified... | reverse complement strand
TGCATGGTGGGCCACACCCGCCGCTTCAACCCCAGCCACCAGTGGGTGAAGAAGAAGATCGACGCCGGTGAGTTCAACATCCAGGCGATGGACATCGAGACCTTCTTCTTCCGCCGCAAGAACATCAACGCCAAGGGCGAGCCGCGGAGCTGGACCGACCATCTGCTGTGGCACCATTCGGCCCACTCGATCGATATTTTCCAGTATATGACCGGCGCCAAGGTGGTGAAGGCCAACATCCTGCAGGGCCCCAAGCACCCCGAACTGGGCATTGCGCTCGACCAGTCGATCCAGCTCAAGACCGACAAGGGCCAGATCCTGACCCTGGCGCTGTCCTTCAACAATGACGGTCCGCTGGGCACCTTCTTCCGCTACATCGGCGACACCGGCACCTATATCGCCCGTTACGACGATCTGGTGAATGGCAAGGAAGAACCCATCGACGTTTCGGGCGTTGATGTCTCCATGAACGGTATCGAATTGCAGGATCGCGAATTTATCGCCGCGATCACCGAAGGGCGTGAGCCCAACAGCTCGGTCGCCAGCGTGCTTGACTGCTATCGCGTGATGGGTGAACTGGCCGCCAGTCTGGTAGAGCAGGACGGTTGGGCATGACGCAAGCGGTGGCGGTTGAACGGAAACTGGGGGGCGTTTCGCTGCCCCCCATCGGGCTTGGCTGCATGTGCCTGTCATGGGCATACGGCCTGCCGCCCTCGACGACGGACGGCATTGCGCTGCTCCACCGCGCGATGGATCTGGGATACCGCCACCTCGATACCGCCCGGCTGTATGGGCTGGGCCAGAATGAGATCCTTGTCGGGCAGGCCCTGAAGGGCAAGCGCGACAAGGTGTTTCTGGCCAGCAAGATGGGCATCATCGTCGATGGGGCCAGCCGCCGCATCGACTGCAAGCCCGCCACCATCCGCGCCGAGGTCGAGAAGAGCCTCTCCGCGCTGGAGGTCGACCATATCGACCTTTATTACATGCATCGCCGCGACTTCACCGTGCCCATCGAGGAGTCGGTGGGCGCGATGGCGGACCTCATCAAGGAGGGCAAGATTGGCGCGATCGGCCTTTCCGAAATGAGCGCCGAGACGCTGGAAAAGGCCGTCGCCACCCATCCCATCGCCGCGATGCAGACCGAATATTCGCCCTGGACGCGCAATGTCGAGATCGCCGTGCTGGAGGCTACAAAGCGCCTCGGCACAGCGCTGGTGGCTTTTTCTCCGGTGGCGCGCGGCGTGCTGGCCAATGGCCTGCGCGACCCGGAACTGCTGGCGGAAAAGGACATCCGCCGCGCCATGCCGCGCTTCTCGGCGGAGAACTGGCACAAGAATCTGGCGCTGGTCGATGCCTTTAACGTGCTGGCAGCCGAGGCTGGCGTCACCCCGGCGCAACTGTCGCTGGGCTGGGTGCTCTCACGCGGGGAGCACATCCATGTCATCCCCGGCACGACGCATATCGCCCATCTGGAAGAGAACGTCACCCAGCCACAATGGCGCCCCGATGCCGCGCTCTCGGCCAAGATCGACGCACTGATCAATCAGGAAACGGTGGCGGGCGGGCGTTACGACGCCAAGACCCAGACCTCCATCGAGACCGAGGAATTCGCCTGAGCGGGCGAAACGCGGGGTAAACTCGCCCCATCCCCCTGTTCTTGCTCCCTTTCGCCTGTTAGGCAGGCCGGGGGCAAGATAAGGGACGGACAACCGATCCGGCCACGCCCCTCTTGGGGAGCAAGCCGGGTTTTGACCGAGACAGACACATCCAGCCCGATCGATCCGGCGCCGCTTTCCGCGAGCCCGGATGTCTCGATCATCATGCCCTGCCTGAACGAGATCGAATCCCTGCCGCATTGCCTCGCCAATGCCCGCGCGGCGGCCGAGGCGATCCGCGCGCAATACGGCCTGACCAGCGAGATCCTGATCGCCGACAATGGCTCGACCGACGGCAGCCAGGCCTATGCGCAATCGCAGGGCGCGCGCGTGGTGCCGGTGCCCCGGCGCGGCTATGGCGCGGCGCTGATCGGCGGCTGCGAGGGCGGTTATGGCCGCTATCTGCTGATGGCCGATGCCGACGGCAGCTACAATTTCCTCGACGGCGTGCCGATGATCGGGCGGCTGGTGGCCGGCGCGGACCTCTGCATGGGCAGCCGCTTTGCCGGTGGCATCGCCAAGGGCGCCATGCCCTGGAAGAACCGCTACATCGGCAACCCTATTCTGACCGGCGTGCTGAACCTGTTCTTCCGCGCCGGGATCGATGATGCGCATTGCGGCCTGCGCGCCATCACCAAACAGGCCTTTCTTGCCTGCCGCCTGTCCTCCACGGGCATGGAATTCGCCAGCGAGATGGTGATCAAATCCACCCTGCTGGGCCAGCGCATCGAGCAGGTGCCCGCCACCCTCGGCCCCGATCTGCGCGACCGCGCACCGCATCTGCGCCCATGGCGCGATGGCTGGCGGCATTTGCGCTATCTGCTGATGCTCAGCCCGACATGGGTGTTTGGCGTGCCCGCGCTGCTGGCCATGCTGGTGGCGGCGCTGATCTTCGGCGTCGCCGCGCTGCATGACCTGCATGTGCTGCCGGGCGACGGCCCCTTCGGCGTAAGCTGGACGGTGCTGGCCGGTTTCCTGCTGACGCTCGGCCATTTCTCCGGCCTGATGGCGGTAGCGACCCATTTCTACGGCGTACGCACCGGATACCGCCGCCTGCGCTCCGGTTTCGACCGCTGGAGCAGCATGCTGACGCTCGAACACTCGCTGATGGCCTCGCTGGCGCTGATCGCGCTTTCGGCGCTGTGGCTGGGCGCCATCGGCATCCACTGGCAGGGCGGAGGCTTTCTGGCGCTGCCCTCAGTGCTGCCGCTGGTGCTGGCGCTCTCGCTGGGCTCGGTGGGGGTGCAGACCGCTCTGGGCGGCTTCCTGATCTCGATCCTCGCCGGGCATGATGGCAGCTTTGTGCCGCCCACGGAGACACGCTGACATGCAGGAGAACGCCCGCCGCGTCGCCCCGCGCCTGTGGGATACCGACTGGCTGCAACTGCGCCCGCTGGCCCGCCTGCTGCGCGAGAAGGCCAGCACCCATCTGCGCCCCGGCGGGGTGATGGTGGACCTTGGCTGCGGCGCCATGCCCTATGCGCAGATGATGCGCGAGATCGGCTGGAATTACCAAGGCGCCGACATCGACACCGATGCCGTCGCCAAGGGCAAGCTGCCCATCGATGCGGATGGCCATGTGCCCTGGCCCGACCATGGCGCCGATGCGGTCCTTTCAGTGCAGGTGCTCGAGCATGTCGCCGACCTCGACGCCTATTGCGCCGAAATCCGCCGCTTGCTGGCCCCCGGAGGCCTGGTGCTGCTCTCCACCCATGGCAGCTGGTTCTACCACCCCCATCCCGAAGACCATCGCCGCTGGACCCGCACCGGGCTGAAGCTCGATCTGGAATCGCGCGGCATCATGATCGAGGAGATGCACTCGATCTGCGGCCCGCTGGCCACCACCACCATGATCCGGCTGACGGCCTTTGCCTTCGTCATCAAGCGCATTCCGCTGCTGGGCAAACCCATCGCCGGGCTGCTCTCCATCGTGATGAACCTGCGCGGGGTGGTCGAGGATGCCGCCACCCCCCCGGTGATGCGTGACGACAATGCCTGCATCTATTTGGTGCGGGCACGGGTCCCCGCGTAAATGTCTATTGCCCGCACCGGCATCGCCTATGGCCTTGTGGCCGCCACCTGCCTTGGCCTGCACAATGGCATCATGATCGCCACCGATTGGGCTTTGCGCAAGCACGTCTCCGATCTGGCCGTGCTGGTGGCAGGCTTTGCGCTGTCGCTGCTGCTGGTGTCGATTGCGGGCTATCTGCTGCACAGCCGCTTCACCTTCCGCGAGCGCACCAGCCTTGCCCGCTATCTGCGCTATACGCTGGCGATGAGCGCCAACACCCCCATCGCTTTCGCTGTGACATGGGTGCTGAAAGAGCCGCTGCATCTGCCGATGGCATTGGCCGCGCCGATCGCCTCGGGCGGGATGGTGGTGGTCAACTTCCTGATGAGCCGCTGGGCGATCCGCCACCCCAAGGGGATGCCATGACGCGCATCCTGACCGTCAGCCACTTCTACGAAAGCCACCTTGGCGGTCTGGAACGCGTCGCCGGCCACCTCGCCAGAGCGCTGGAACGACAGGGCGCCGAGGTGACATGGGCCGCCAGCACGCAGGATGCCGCTCCCGCCGACATCTCCACCCTGCCACTGCCCTGCGCCAACCCCACAGAGGCGCTGACCGGCCTGCCCATGCCTCTGCCCGGCCCGCGCGCCCTTGCCGCCCTGTGGCGCGCCGTGGGGCAGGCCGATGCGCTGGTGATCCACGATGCGCTCTATGTCACCAGCATCGCCGCGATGGTGATGGCGAAACTGCGCCGCCGCCGCGTGGTGCTGGTCCAGCATATCGCCGCCATCCCCTTCGCCAACGGAGCGATGCGTGCGCTGATGCGGCTGGCGAATGCGCTGGTGACCCAACCCATGCTCTCCGCCGCCGATGAGGTGGTGTTTATCAGCGCCACCGTGCGCGAAGACCTGCTCGGCAACCCGCCACGCCGCCCGGCCAAACTGCTGTTCAACGGCGTGGATGGCGCGATCTTCCGCCCCGATGGCCCCGCCATCCACCCCGTGCCCGATGCCGCGCGCACCTGCCTCTTCGTGGGGCGCTTTGTGGAGAAAAAGGGCCTCTCGATCCTGCGCGCCCTGGCCCGCCAGCGCCCCGATCTCACCGTGCTGATGGCCGGAGACGGCCCCATCCGCCCCGAAAGCTGGGACCTGCCCAATGTCCATGTGCTGGGCCCGCAGAATGCATCGCAACTGGCCGGACTCTATCGCGGGGCGGATCTTCTGCTGCTGCCCTCGGTCGGCGAAGGCTATCCACTGGTGATTCAGGAGGCCATGGCTTGCGGTCTGCCCGTGATCTGTGGCGCGCCCACGCACCACGCCGATCCTGAGGCCGCGCGCTGGCTCCACGGGGTTGCGGTCAATCTGGCGGATGTCGAGGGCTCTGCGGCACGTTGTGCCGGGGCTGTCGATGGGTTTGCGGTTTTACCCGAGGATCGCAGCAAGATGGCGGCCTATGCCGGGCAGGCCTATCGGTGGGATGCCATGGGGCAGGGGGTTTTGAAACTGGTTTTGAAGAAGGTTTGAAGAAGATGCGAGGGCCATCGCCCTCGCGCTCCCTTTACTGTCTGCCTCGGCGCCATGGGTTCAGCCTTGCACCCAGCTTGCCGCGCCGCAGGCTTTAAAGGAATGACTGCCTGCGGCGCTTTGCGTCGCGCAGGTGGAGAGCCGAGACGCACCATTTCGGCACCACTGCCTTGGCGCCGGAAGACGTCATGGGAGCGCGAGGGGGTAACCCCCTCGCATCTTCCTTCTAACCTTAAATCCGCTCGGACAAAGCAATCGCCACCTTGCACCCCAACCGGATCGCCCCCGACAGCAGCGGATAGGCCGGAGCCTTCTCCGCCCCCTGCTCGAAGGCGATATCGCGGTGCTCACGTTCTTCGTCGCGGGCCTTGGCGATCTTTTCGGCGATCTCTGGCTCGTCCTGACCCAGTTCTTCAAGCTGCTTGGTGTAGTGGAGATCGATCTCGGTCTCGACGGCAGCGGTGCAGGCCATCGCGGCCTCAGGCCCGATCAGCGCCGTCGCCGCGCCCAAAGCAAAGCCCGCCACATGCCAGAACGGTTGCAACAGAGTCGGGCGCGCGCCGCGCTCGACAAGGAACTGATCGAACCACTCGCGATGGACGACCTCCTGCTCCAGCATATGGGCGATGCGGCCGCCATGGGGGCCACGGTCGCCCATCACCGCCATCTGGCCCGCGTAGATGCGCACAGCGCCATACTCGCCCGCCTGATCGACGCGGATCATCCGCTCGATGGCTTTGGGGAGGGGCTTTTTCACCGGATCAGCCATGATTCACGCTTTCTTGCGGAACAGCAGCGTGAAAACCGCCGCCGCGCCCAGAATCGACAGGATGAAGTTGAACCCGGCCAGCGAAATGCCGAAAATCTTCCACTGCACGACGTCGCAGCGGATGATCGGCGCGTTGAGGATGGCCTGCAGCGGATCGGCCCCGGCACCGAACTTGACCAGCGTGGTGCATTCGGTCAGCCCCTTGAACCAGCCATATTCGACACCCGCATGGTAACCGCCGATCAGCCCGGAAACGGCAATCGCCAGCCCGGCCAGCGCCACCCACAGCCGCTTGGCGGGCAGCACGAAAGCCGCCACCGCAAAGCCGATCGCCGCGAAATGCGCGTAGCGCTGCCACCAGCACATCTCGCAGGGGAACAGCCCGCCCCAGATTTGCGACGCATAGGCCCCGCCGACCAGAGCCGCGGGCACCACCAGCGCCACCGCGCGGGCCAGATTCAGATTCGCCATCCGTGCCATTCCTACTTCACCGCCGCCTTGACGGGCGCCTGAGGCGGCAGGCCGCCGGTACGCTTCAGGGTCTCCTCGGCGTACCACAGCTGGAAGTCCTTGATACCCTTGGCCTTCAGCTCATCGGCGGTCAGCTTGAAGCGCGGATCGTCATTCAGGTCGTTTTCCAGCTTCTTGTCGTCGATGCCCACCTCATTGACGAGGTGGCGGGCCAGATCGCTCTCGCGCTCGGCCAGCTCGTTGCGGCGGCGGGCGTCGGGATCGGTCAGCTGAGGCACGCGGATGTCGGGATGGATACCGCCCTCCTGCACCGAATGGCCGCTGGGCGTGTAGTAGCGCGCGGTGGTCAGCTTGACGGCATGATCCTTGTCGAGCGGGATCATCGTCTGCACGCTGCCCTTGCCGAAGCTGCGCTCACCCATGACCAGCGCGCGATGCTGGTCCTGCAGCGCGCCCGCGACGATCTCGGAGGCCGAGGCCGTGCCTGCATCGATCAGCACCACGATGGGCAGGCCCTTGGCAGCGTCGCCGGGGAAGACCGTCTCGGCATGCCAGATGGCATTTTCGGAGGCCACGCGGCCCCGCTGCGAGACGATATCGCCCTTGGTCAGGAACAGGTCGGATAGGGCCACGGCCTCATCCAGCTCGCCGCCCGGATTGCCGCGCAGGTCGAGGATCAGGCCGGTCAGCTTGTTGCCCGATTGCGCACGCAGCGTCTGGATCGCCTGATAGACATCGCGCCCGACATTGGTGGAGAATTCATTCACCGAAATCACGCCAACGCTGCCGTCGAGCTGCGAGGTGACGGGTTTCAGATCGATGGTCGCCCGCGTCACGGTCACATCGAAGGTGCCGTCACGACCGGGGCGGTAGATGGTCAGGCGGATGCTGGTGCCCGGCGGCCCGCGCATCTTGTTGACCGCATCGTCCAGATCGCCGCCATAGATCAGCTTGCCATCAAGGTGCGTGATGTAGTCGCCCGGCTTGATCCCGGCCTTTTCGGCGGGGCTGCCCTTCATGGGGGAGACGACCTTCACCGTGCCCTCATCCATCACCACGGAGAGGCCAAGGCCCTGATAATTCCCGTCGATCATGGTGCGCAGCCGGTCGAGGCTGGAGCCTTCGAGATAGGCCGAATGCGGATCGAGGCTGGCCAGCATGCCGTCGATGGCGCCCTTCACCAGCTTGTCGTCATCGGTCTGATCGACGTAATTGGCCTTCACCAGGCGATAGACATCGAACAACCGCCCGAATTGCGGCGCCACGCGGCCATCCACAGCGGACAAGGCCGCCGTGGTGGCTGGCACCAGCGCCACCGTGCCCAGCAACAGAGCGGCACGAAACGTCGTGGCAAGACTGGAGCGCATCCCGTTCAAACGCATTTCGGGGCCTTTCAACTGCTTTAAGGATCGAGTCTAGCCGCTCACGCGGGCCAGCGCCAGATGGATCAAGGTGTTAACCCCGCCCGATGTTCCTGAATTGCTTTTCGCGGGGCAAGAACAGCTTTCAGCGGCGCACAATCTGGTCCAGCGGATTGGCGGGCTGCCCATCCTTGCGCAGTTCCAGCCCCACCACCGGGCGGCCCGGCCCGGCCAGACCCAGCGGCGCGCCCGCCACCAGCCGGTCGCCCACCCGCACATCGACGCGGCCAAGGCCGGTGACAAGGCTGGTCCAGCCGCCGTCATGCTCGATGATGGTGATCTGGCCATAGCCGGGATAGGGCCCGGCAAAGGCCACCCGCCCCGGCGCGGGGGTTACAAGCTGCGCGCCCGCAGGCACGGCCAGCGCAATCCCGCGAGAGGCCGCGCCATTGCTGCTGGCGCCGAAACCGGCGACCAGGCGCCCGGCGACCGGCAGAATGTAATCGGCCAGATGCGCGGGGGCAGGGGTGTGGTCCTCCTCCTCGCTGGCCTGGGTGGCTTCGGGGCGGTCGGGGCGGATGATCGGGCCGGGCAGATGCGCCAGCTTTTCCCGCAGGCCCGCCGCCTTGTCCAACGTGTCGAGCAAGCCGCCGAGATCGCGCGCCTGCTCGGCCAAGGCCAGAGCCCGTTCCGATTCACGATCCGCGCTGCCCGAGACATCGCGCGCGGCCAGACGCTGGCGCGTTTCCAGCGCGGAAAGCGCCTGTTTGCGGTCGTTCAGATCCTGCCGCCCGGCGATCAGCGTGGCCTGCGCCTTGCGCTGCTGCGCGGCCAGAGCGCGGGCCTTATCGATCTCCTGCCGCAGCGCTGCGGTGCGCTGGCGGACTTCGGGCATCATCGTGCCGAGCAAGGCGCTCAAATGCGCCGCATCCTGCACCGACCCGGGCCGCAGCAGCGACACGATCAACGGGCGGCGCGAGAAATGCTGCAAGGCCCCCGTCAGCCGCAGCAGAGGCTGCTGGCGCCGGGCCAGGGTCGCCGACAGTTCGGCGCGCTGCTGTTCGATCAGGCGGATGCGGGCTTCGTCGGCCGCGATGTCCGCCTCGGCCTGCTGGATGCGCGCGGCGACGGCGGCGGCTTCGCGCGCGGTGCGGTCGGCGGCGGCATTGGCGTTGCGCGCATCGGATTCCAGTCTGTCGGCGCGGACTCCGGCGGCTTGCGCGGCAGCCTTGGCATCGAGCAACTGGCGACGGGCCTGCGCCGGGTCGTCACCTGCCGTCAGGCCGGGGATCGCGCTCTGACTCATGGCACTCGCGGCGGCCAAAGCCGCCACGCCAGCCGTCGCGATCCACACAATCCTGCGCATCACCCCGCCCGATGGTAGGGATGGCCGGCCAGAATGCTGGTGGCGCGCCACAATTGCTCGGCCAGCATGGCGCGGGCCATCATATGCGGCCAGGTCATCGCGCCGAAACCCAGCAGCAGATCCGCGTGAGCACGCGCCACATCGCCATGGCCATCCGCCGCGCCGATCAGGAAGCGGCATTCGCGCACCCCATCGTCCCGCCAGCGGCCCAGCAGCGCGGCGAAATCCTCCGAGGACATCTGCTTGCCGCGTTCGTCGAGCAGCACATTGCGCACCGGGGTCTGATGCGCGGGAATGGCGCCGCCGCGATCGGGCAGCTCGGTGTGCTTCACCGGCCAGGCGATGCGCTTGAGGTAGCGCTCGACCATCTCCCCCTCGCTGGAGCGGCCGATCCGCCCCCGCGCGATGATATGCAGCAGCATGCGCCCCCTATCCGTTGCGCTTGGTGTCAGTCAGGGACGCGAAGTCCTCAGGCAGCAGCCGAGGCGCCGCCAAAGGCCCACATGCGCTCCAGATTGTAGAAGCTGCGCACTTCGGGGCGGAACAGGTGAACCACGATGTCGCCGCAGTCGATCAGCACCCAGTCGGCAGCGGGCAGACCCTCGATGCGGACATGGCCGAAACCGCCATGCTTCACGCGCTCGGCCAGCTTCTGCGCCATGGCGGCGACCTGACGGGTCGAACGGCCCGAAGCGATCACCATATGATCGGCGATCGTGGTCTTGCCCTCGAGCGGGATGGAGACGATTTCCTGCGCCTGATCGTCATCGAGCGAGTTCAGCACCAGCTCGTGAAGCGAACCCGGCTCGGAGGCCGGAAGCGGGGCAGGGGCGCCTGTAGAGGCGGCAGCGGGGGATTGGGGGACAGGCTCGTTCATTGAGAGGATAAGCACTCCTTAAGGGCGCGTTGAAAGGGCCGCCGGGCGGCCGATGGAGGAAGAAGGTGCGGAAGAAATCAGATGGTGGGTCACACCGTCACGAAGCGACAGAGAGCCGGGCGACAGCGGGCCGGTTCCGGGCGTTTGCGCCCAGAGCGGATCGGCCTGCCGGATGGCGCTGGCCGAACGTGGATCGGGATCGAAGGCCAGAAGCACCAGGGCCGGCGCGCTCCAGTCAATCCGGTTGACCACACTGGCCACAGGCCGCCGGAAACGGCCTAGCCAGGCCATGGCCGGGGCGGCCAGGGCGGCGCCATCATAACCCGGACGGGCGACAACCGCAATCGGCATCGCCCGCGCCATATCGCGCCAGCGGTGCCATTGGTGGAATTGCGCCAGATTATCGGCCCCCATGATCCAGACAAACTGGTCATGTGGATAGCGGCGGCGCAGCGCCTTGAGCGTATCGGCCGTATAGCGCGTGCCGAACTCCCGCTCGATGGCGGTGACGCGGATTCGCGCAAGGCGGGCCTGCTTGACGGCAGAGGCAAAGCGCCTGGGCAGGGGGGCCATGCCCTCCACCGGCTTCAAAGGATTGCCCGGGGAGACCAGCCACCAGACCTCATCCAGCCCCAGCGCGCGGATCGCGCCAAGGCTGATGCGGCGATGACCGCCATGGGCCGGGTTGAACGACCCGCCCAATATGCCGATGCGTCTCATGAGGTCAGTGCGTTACGGGCGTGTCTGCCCTGTGCCGCGCACCAGCCACTTGTAGGTGGTGAGCCCTTCCAGCGCGACCGGGCCGCGCGCATGCAGGCGCCCCGTGGCGATGCCGATCTCCGCGCCCAGGCCGAACTCGCCGCCATCGGCGAACTGGCTGGAGGCGTTGACCATGACGATGGCGCTGTCGACGCGGGTGAGGAAGTCCTCGGCCACTTCGTCCTCGCTGGTGATGATCGCGTCGGTGTGGCGGCTGGAATGGGCATCGATATGCGCCAAAGCCGCGTCCAGACCATCGACAATCGCCACCGAGAGAATGGCGTCGAGATACTCGGTATCCCAATCCGCGTCGCTGGCGGGCAGGATGCGCGGATCCAGCGCGCGGGCGCGGGCATCGCCGCGCACCTCGCAGCCCGCATCGAGCAGATCGCCCACCACCGCCTGCGCCGCCGGGAAGGCCGCATCGATCAGCAGCGTCTCCATCGAGCCGCAGATGCCAGTGCGGCGCAGCTTGGCATTGACCACGATCGAGCGTGCCATGGCGACATCAGCGCTGGCATGCAGATAGGTGTGGCAGATGCCGTCCAGATGGGCGAGAACCGGCACGCGCGCGTCATTCTGCACACGCTCGACAAGGCTCTTGCCGCCGCGGGGCACGATCATGTCGATCAGGCCCTGCGCCGTCAGCATGGCGCCGACCGCCGCACGGTCCTGCGTGGGGATGAGCTGAACGACTTCGGCAGGCACGCCCGCCTTGGCCAGGCCCTGCTGGAACGCGGCCATGATGGCGCGGTTGGAATGCACCGCCTCCGTGCCGCCGCGCAGCAGCGCGGCATTGCCCGAGGCAAGGCACAGCGCCGCAGCATCGGCGGTGACGTTGGGACGGCTCTCGTAAATGATGCCGATCAGGCCGATGGGCACACGCACCCGGCTGAGCGCCAGCCCGTTGGGACGGCTGGAGGAATCGATCACCTGACCGACAGGATCGGGCAGGGCGGCGACCTGCGCCACGGCATCGGCAATGCCCGCGAGGCGCTTCGAGTCCAACTTCAGACGGTCCAGCAGCGCGCCCGTCAGGCCGCGTTCTGCACCAGCCGCCATGTCCTTGTCATTCGCGGCGAGAATATCGGTTTCGGCAGCTTTCAGCGCCTCGGCGGCGGCGCGCAGGGCATCGCCCTTCTGCGCCGTGGTCATCCGCGCCAGTTGCGCCTGCGCCGCGCGACCCGCTTTCGCCAGACGGGCGATCAACGCCTCTGGGGTCTCCGCAGCATGGGTTGCTGCGGGGGCCTCGGATTCGATCTGGGCGGTTTGCGTGTCAGTCATGGGGCAGCCCCTAGCAGGAATATGGGGATATGTCAGGGGTTGAGTCTTTTTTGACTGTTTCAAGACAGGAAAGAGGAAATGCGAGGGCCATCGCCCTCGCGCTCCCTTTAATGTCCACGTTGCGCATCGGGTTCGG
>Ga0116227_10014205_pt1 | contig 12212 bp, 17 predicted proteins | sample S1TSphgellanicum_FD_89693 | JGI IMG/M metagenome (GOLD analysis project Ga0116227, IMG submission 89693) | Host-associated microbial communities from peat moss isolated from Minnesota, USA - S1T2_Fb - Sphagnum magellanicum MG | ecosystem: Host-associated > Plants > Peat moss > Unclassified... | reverse complement strand
ATATATCCACTGTGTCTCCTTATAAGCTTAAAAAAAGAAGGAGCCACCAAAACTGCTCTGAATGGCAAAACGAAAGTTATGGCAAATGTCAATTCTTGCAAAAGCTCGGATCAAGGCTTATAAGCCACTCCGGGTTCGGTCGAAAAGAGAGCAGATTCCTATTATTCCAAGCAAAAATCTCCGCTATTCTATTCAAGGCTCAATTCAGATTAGTAAAACAACTCCGAGACGGAGTTGTTGTGAACGATCAAATCCAGATTCTTACTACCGCCAGCGCCACCGGAACACGGCCCGCAAAATCTCCCTCCGTTATGAACTCCACTCCTACTACCACCAGCAACCACCAGCGTCCGGCCGGCTGCAACACAGCGAAGCCGACTGCACCTGAAACAGCAGAAACGCAAAAACTCTTAAGAAACATCTCTCATTCACCGCAAATTCAACCAAGCTAAAGATGAAGCCACAGCCGCCGCCTACCTGCGCTTTGCCTAGCTGCAAGGTCGCAAGTTCACATACGTTGGATCCAACCTAGTGCAGCAGATATGCACAGGATCAACGAATGAAGAGCAGGGAGCAATAGTAGCCGTCGCCAACAACACCAGGAGCAACAGCGGCAGCAGCAAAAGAACCGAAGAAGAAGAAGAAGATCGCCAGTTTAGAGACAATGATCCTCCGCAACAACTCCTGTTGTAGCAGTCTAGGGGCATCCACAGCCCCCACCGTCCCCACATCGGCATCCAATGAACCTAAGATCTCTTCAAAAACCTGCTGTCCAACCTCCTCTCCTGTTTCTCCTCCTCCTCCTCCTCCTCCTCCTCCTCCTCCTTCCTCTTCTTCCTCTTTCTTCCTTCTTGTCCGTGTCGATCTTCCTCTTCTTTCTTGTCCGCAGCGATCGCAACGAAGCAGAAACCAAAGCACCACCAAACGCAGGAGGAGCCGCTGCGCTGCTGTATGGGGCGCTCATTGAAGCAGAGATCTGGATGAACTCTGTGGAAAGTTTCTGGAAGTTTGTGGATGGTTTGGATGGATTCTCTCCTGGATGAATTTCTGTGGAGAAGTTTTGGGATGGTTTTGGGATGGTTTGGATGAATTCTGCTGGAAAAGTTTGTGGATGAATATCTGTGGACAAGTTTTGGGAAGTTTTTTGGAAGGTCTTTTGGATAGTTTGGATGAATAACTGTGGAAAGTTTCTGGAAGTTTGTGGATGAATTTCTTCTGTGGATAAAGTTTTGTTCAAGTTTTTGGATGAAGTTTGGGTGGGAAATGTCTTGGAAAGTTTGTTGGATGATTTGCATGAGTTCTGTGGAAAGTTTTGAAATTTCTTGGACGAATTCTGTGAAGAGTTTCTCGGAAGTTTTGGGATGAATTTTGTGGAAAAACGTTTAGGGAAGATTTTGGATGAATTCTGTGGAAAGTGGATGATAAGTGGTCACGAAATAATTTTACGTTGGCTTTCAGTTCCTTAGCTAAACCACCATCTAGCTAACCATGGTAGTTAGCCCAGTTGCTTTTTTCACTACCTACCTACTAACAGCCTACAGGTAAGTAGGTAGACCCACATTTAAATTTTTTTTCACATTTCATTCAATATCTTTATTAAAAAAAAACTTTCATAACTTTAACATGTAAATAAGTCCTATTTATTTATTTATTTAAAATTAAATTATTATCACACATATCAAAAGAATGTTACTAAAATAGTTATTTTAATTTTAAATACACCTAATAAAAATATTGTTCCATTTAGCACCAAATGAACTATAAACCATCTACATAAGTATTATTAGTGACCTATTTTTCACTTATTTTATCTGTATACCTACAGGACTTTACTTTTTACACCATGGGGGTTGTCATTGCCAAGGTGGTGAAACCAGATATTTAACTCGGGTAAGGTTCCTGTACTATTGAGTCATTGCAGGCAGCCAGTCCAAAATGCACTGGTGGGGTGCTGGAGGTTCACTCTGGCCCTAATGGTGGTGCATTCACACTTGATGTTAAGTCAGTGCTGAATGAAAATCTAGGTGGCATCCTAGGTGGCATGCAATGTTAAATAGCGAATAGCTTAATGTTAAGTGAGGTGAGGAACCTGCTCAGAGTAACACGTGGTGGAAATTCCTGAAAATCGGGGACCAAAATGAAAACTGGTGTAAAAAGGACCGTTCGGTTACCGGAAAATGTTCGGTGGAGGGCATGTTTATTACCCTATGTACCCATCGTTTCGTAGGGTACCCCTTAGAAGCAGAGCCGACGAGGAGGGACTCAAGAGTATGTACTTGCTTGGGCGTGTTTTTAGGGTTGCAGGGGTTCGACGTCTTCACCAGTGTTTTAGGGTTGCAAGGTTTCGAGACTGCAGAGAACGCTTTGGTTGATGCACGACGTGCTTTTGGAAATGTGTATGTTGGGGAGGGAGCTTTAACACAATTGTCCTCATTGAGCCCACATTCCTTCGCGTCAATCGGTTGTCTGCAGTGATTTAGTGAGCTATCGCTCGCACGGTTGCTTGGGAGGTTTCTCGTCTGGATGCTGCTGTCTGAGAGAGTTTGGTTACCAGCATGCTTGTAGCAAGAAGCCTCTCAACACTAGGGGCTGATGGTCATGCTGCTCGTTTTGGCATGTATTTGCAAGGATGATGAGAGAGAACATTGAAGAATCTTGGTAGATGGATAGCTTGAAACGTTAGGAACGAGGTTAAGGGCTTGAGGTTTAGGGTTTTGGCTTTACAGTGTTCGATTCAGCAGGTCTGAGAGAGAGAGAGAGAGAGAGAGAGAGAGAGAGAGAAGCAATGCCAAGGTACACAACCTCGCAGACTTATACAGATGGGAACACACAGATTGTGGCACTAGCAGGGGGAGAGGGGGGAGATGGTAACAACACGCAGATTGTGACTGTTTCGCAAGGAGGAGGAAGAGGAGCAGGAGGGGAGATTGTGGAGTACACTGGCGGGGGAGAGGTAGCAACGAGGCCGCGGGATGACGAGGATTTGGAGGTGAAGCTGCGACGAATTAGCGAACAGGTGCCTGTGCGTATTAGCAACACTTCAGGCAGCTCGGCGGGCTCAGGTTCAGGCGACTTTCATCAGGTTTGATTATGTTCTGCCATCTTACTTAGTTTCCATCTTTCGTGGCAAGAAGATTCTTTCCAGGAGCTCATGGATCTCCTTCCCTTTGAAGTGTTGGTTGGTATAGAAGAGCTTGTAATTAATCAGACGCAGCCTTGGGATTTTTTTCCAGTATCGCCAAATGCGGCGGAGAGAGCAAGACAGGCTTGCACGCATGGAGGCTGATTATCTGCAAAGAACAACAGAGCAGGAGTTTCAAAAACGCCGAGAAGAGCGCAACCGTGCTGCTGAGGAAAGAACTGCCAAGAAGCGAGCAAAGCGACAGAAGAAAAAGGAGAAGCAAAAACAAAAAAAGTCTCGGCTTGCTCCAGGTGGGCTGCACTTAGGGTTTGGATTCCTTTTGTGTTTAATGTGAAGAATGTCATCTTGCCTCTGTTGCATCATTTTTTTGTGAACCACCAAAGGATCTATCTGCACACAATCTGATGGAAAAACCACAAAGGTTCCCAAGATTGGACCCTGTTACCTTCTTTGGCCATGATTTGACGCAGTCGTATGCAGACCACAGACCACATTGTTCCAGAAGAAAGTTGCATGCTATCTTTCACAAAGCATGAACATCATAAACATGTTGACAGCAATGTTTCTTGTAACACAATCAGACCATCAGCAATGTTTGCCTGTGGATCCTTTGCAACTGCAAATATTGAGGGTTTTGTTCACATCTTGGACGTGGTTCTTCTCATAGGAAATCAAAGGTTGCAAGTCCTTCAATTTTGGTTTATGATGGATCCCCAGTTGATCTTCTTGGAATTGGATGTTGCCAGAAAGTCAAAATTTTGTACAGAGTTTTTTGTGGGCACTAAAATTAGAAGGTGCTCTACTGTATGGTGTTTGACTTCTTTGCTGATAAAGTTTGTAGCACTGACAAGCATTGCTTTTGAAAATCTAATGTAGGTGAAGCCCATGATGCAACAGACGCTGCACACCAGAGTGGACTTGCAAATGAGAATGGAGAAGTAGAGGGTAGTGATGAGTCAGATGATGATGAATTAATCAGAGAGAAACTTGGAGCACCTCCCCGGATTCCAAAACCTTCACAAAGAGAGACTATGTGATGTGCTCATGTATTCAACAATATTCAGCAAAATTTCCCCCAAAAATCTTGGAAAGCTTGCAGTTGTCCATGATATGCTCTTGATAGTTGATAGATTTTGACCAGCATGAAACTCTTCATGATTGTTCATTATCATGGTTCATGTTTTTGTCATTTTAACTTTGTATGCACAATGGGTCAGAATTTTGAGTACTTTGTGTGTTCTTGCAAACCATCTCTTTGGTTCTTAGCGTACTGTGAATGCAGAGTGTGAGGCAATTTCAATGCAAGATATGACTTGAAGTGATGAAGACCCTGGCCTTGCTAACTTTCACATGATGGTAATGTATTTCTGGCTCTCTTACTAATTTGCACTTTGAAGGCAGAATAATCCATGCTAGTTGTTGGTATTTGATGAGTTGTTCTAGCAGGTATTGATAGCTCCCTGTTTCTTTTTTGTCTTCTTTCTGTCAAAGATGCAATGTTCATCTTAGACCTAGTGTCTAAGGTCCTGGGGATGGAACCATGATTTTCAGACTGATCATGTGTTCCTTCCTCTTACAACTTACTGTTATTCTGCAATGTGTTTTCAATGTAGTCTACACCAGGCAACAAACTTGTCTGCTTCTGCAGGAAGTCTAGAGGAACTTATTGAATGAAGCTCTATAAGAGTTGGGAAATTGGAGGTGCCACCATAGAATGTAGGTTGCAAGGAATTGCTCCAAAGATCTAACACTATAGTCAAGTATTTTTAAGATCATTTTTCCAATTCAATTGTTTGATGTAAGGAGAGAGACTTGCACAGTTCATCATATATGGTGTTTCATCACTATCATGCTTTGCTGAACCCCAGTTTCAATGCTCTTTGGAGGGAAACTGGGACTGGAACGGTTGAAACAGTTATTGACAATATTTTGGGAAGATTGCTGGTAAGTAGATTGTAGTCATATTTGCTGCCCATGAGAATTGTCACAAGGCAACCCAAGTTTTCACTGCCTTTCAAGCAATATATCCTGTGCTTCACTTTGATGTCAAATACTACAGTTGTGTCTACTCTGTGATGTTAGGGACAATTTTCCCATTTTCAATAAAGGGAGTAATAACAACCCTAAAATCCAGTTGTTTGTAGATCATACATAACAAAGGACTTTTCTTGTGCACCGAGTGTCTTCATCATCCCTGATGTAATTCACTTCAGTTTTAGCTAATACTCATTACCTTCATCATTTCCATGTATATTGCCAACTCCTTGAAACAGGATCAATAGGACTCATGACTTGTTAGCCTTAGATAATCACCACAGGAATAAAAACCGAACAAATTGTGACTAAAAGGGGGAAGACAATTGATTCATTATGTTTTGTCTTGGTACTCTGGTTTCAGAACCCAATGTGACTCCCCTGTTCCTTTTTGCAAAGTTGCTATTTGCTTCAGAAGCTGCCGGAACAAAGCTACATCTTGTGTTGATATTCTGTCCTTAAAATGTTGAACAACATCAGCAGATGCCACCACCCCACCCTGCTGCTGTAAGAATGTACACAGCTGCCGGATCAGGACTTCTGGCTGTGCAGATGTCTGGACCCTTCGTGCTGATCTGCTGGAACTGAGTCCTCTTACCCCAACATTGCTGGCAGTACTGGTAGAGCCTAGTACTTCCCCAGCACCTACATACAACAAAACTCATAAGTACATCAACTCAAGGTAGAAGGCAAACACAATCTGACATTCGACAAGTCTCTTTATCAATAGTATGACAATCATGCAAACAGAAAATTGCAAAATGACATAAGCACCTTCTTCATTGCTTGCTATCTGAAAGTTGTACCTGATGATTCAACATGTCGCTGATGCATTCGAGCAAGAAGGTCTTGAGAGGATACAGCCTTGCCAGCTGAGCTTCCTGCAAGAACCCCCAATGAAGCCCGGACGGCAACTTGGCCATCACTTGGCTTTGCCTGGTTTGCTGCAGAAGATGAAGAAGCTAGTCGGGCATTTGAAGTGGAGCCAAACCTGCGCCTGTGTGCTGCAGGTGCACCTGCACTGCCAGAGCGGCCAGTCCAAGTGGGCACTTGCACACTGTCAATGCTGCGCAGCTGCCGTGACTGCCGCAATGCCATGGCTGCACGCTCTGCTATTTGGCTTGCCTCATGGTCTATCTTGACCTTCTCGGACTCATGCACTCCAAGGATTGCATCGTGATCCATCGCCGACTATCTCACAACACAAAAAAAATGCACACAGGTATGTCAATTCATCTGGTCTTCCACAACCCTATATAACACACTAAAATAGGACTAAACTAAGTACAACAGGATGCATCCATGATAGCAAAGAAATTCATGATTTGACAAAGCTGCATCTGATATCTAGGCAGCAACATAACACAATAATGGACCATGGAACCATGCAGAAACTTACATGAATGCCATTGACCTCAAATAAGCTCTTCAATATTCGGGACTCATCTTCTTGTGGCTCTTCATCTACAGCAAGTTCCTTGGTTGTGACCCCTGTATCCAAGTCATCCACTGATTCTCTCTTTAAATCTACTGCCCTTCCCACATGTCCTCTATGTTTTCTAGCTCCCTGCCTACTTGTTCCTACATTTCTGGTAGTCTGTACAGATCCGCCATCTTTTCTCAGTGGAACATCTCCGCCAACTTCTGCAAACAGGGTTGATGTTTCGGTCTTGCTGGCATGAACATCTTCTTGGAGGGTGAAAAGATCCCTCATATCCCTGGCTTTAAAGAAACGCCGCTGCTGTGGATCTCGAAGAATTTTGTTGGTCAAGAAATGTTTGTAGATCTGTCTATGATAAATCTTCTCCTCAATTGTTCCTCGAGTTATAAGGCGATATATAGTGACATCCCGTGTCTGACCAATACGCCAAGCCCGTTCCCTAGCCTGCACAGCACTCACCACCAGAGATACTCAAATTCCATAGTGAAAACCACCACTGCTGCCAAACACAGACTTGTGAAAGACAATTTTCACCATCCTCTTCAATTTGTATGTCATGGAGATGGCATACCTGAATATCTGTAGATGGATTCCAATCAGGATCAAAGATAACAACACGGTTGGCACCTATAAGATTAGTTCCGAGGCCTCCCACCTTTGTAGTCAGAATGAAGATGAACACATGAGCACCCTCATTGAACTCATCTATCAAAGACATCCGCTGCTTGATAGGTGTGGATCCATCCATTCGACGATATACAAAGCCCTTGGAGATTACATAGTTTTCTATGATATCCAGCATCTGCTGTGTTTGTGTGAATAGGAGTACCCGATGGCCTTGAGTGTTCCACAAATCAAGAACCTGCACCAATACTTTAAGCTTTCCACTTCGCTCTGGATTGCCATAATCGGGATGTTGGCAACTGTGCTCTCTCTCCAAAAGATCAGGATGATTACAAATCTTCCGTAATATGTCAATTCCGTACAGTGAGTTTCGGCTTCCATTGAAAATTTGCTCAACTTCTGAACTTGCAAGAAATGCTCGATATGCTGCACGCTGATCATCTGTTAGACTACAAAACAAGACATGCTCGGTTTTCTTGGTAAGCTGTGCATCCACATCTGACTTCATGCGCCTCAGCATATAGGGCATTATTAGGTCACGAAGCACCACTGCACATCGATACGCTGTCGATACCTGTAGTGGGGTGGCATTTGCATAGCCACCAATGGCGATCGGCAGAGCAAACTGAGACTGAAATACAGGCAAGACCCCTAACTTTCCCGGAAATACAAAGTCAAAGAGTGACCACAGCTCTGTAAGCTTGTTTTGAATTGGCGCACCCGTCATAATGATACGATGTACGGTTTGCAATTGCTTGCAAACCAAGGTTATCTCTGCATCTGGGTTACGTATCCGGTGCCCCTCATCCAAAACTGCATAACCCCAGTTGATATCCAACAACTTCTCTCTAACAATCCTCAACTGTTCATAAGTTGTGATCAACAAGCCAGAGTCTGAGCCCACCACTTTGTCAATCATTGCATCCCACCTGTTCTCTTTACGTATTGCCACACCTCTCTTCTCTTCCCCTTCGCTTTCATCAGTTTCATCATCTTCATACTCCTGATCTGATCCTCCCTTGGTTTTGACATTCTTTGCTTTGTATCCCTTTGTTCGTGACAGCACAGCTGCTGAGTCATGCAAAACCTCCACACTTAAAGCAGGATACCACTTCCGCACTTCTCGCCTCCACTGCTGAAGAAGTGTGACAGGGCATATCACAATACTTGGTGTATACATGCCACTGTTGTGTAGAGCTGCAAGAAATGCAATCACTTGAATTGTTTTTCCAAGGCCCATTTCATCACCTATGATTCCGCCTGCCTTTTGACAATGCAATTCCCACATCCACTTCACTGCAGTCTTCTGATAGTCAAAGAGTTTGTCATAAACTGTTGCTGGTACCTTGAGCCCACCATCAAGTACTACATCCTCAACCTCAATGATTGCTTCCTCTGCAGAGCCTTCTTCAATGTTCTCTGCTTTCACATGAAGGTGTGCCTGAGACCGTTTCTTTGGGTGGCCATCCTCATCCTCTGTCCAGCTCTCTGGAAGATAGTAGCAGTCCATGGTTACACATTTCCTTGACCTAAACTTGGCAAAGGTGCACAGATTGAGAACAGGAACCACATCCTCAATACTAGCTCAAATTGGTTCCATGCCCCAGTCTCTAAAAAAGCACAAACAAGAGAATTTCACAAGGAAGCAAACACTGTCATTTAACCATCCAATCAGCAACCAAGATGAAAGAATGCAAGAGAAGAGGAGCTGCTGTTACCATCCTCTTCATCAACCTCTGTAGTCTCATCACTTGAAAGATCCTGTCTCATTCTCCACTTTTTCTCAGGCAGTGGTCTACCTCTCCTCCTCTTTTCTCTCTTTTTTTGGACTTTGGTTTTCTCCCCATCTTCATCTTTGCCAGCTTGGCTCTTGAGAGGTGTCCGTAACCGTCTGAATTCACGTGTTGGAGGTTCCAAGTCAGGCAGCTGGGATGCATCAAGCAATTGAGTGGATGGCCTAGATTCAGCAATGGCAGCCAATGAAGCAGCTACTTTAGCAATGGATTGTCTACTGCGATGCTCATCCTCCTCCCTGTTTGTGCTTAGAATGCGTGCATCAGATCTTGATGCAACACTTTGAACACGACGCTCAAAGCCTTTCACTTGGTGAAAAGGTGTAAGCTTGCCAGTGCGTATCAATCTGTCACGTTCCTGCAAAGCCAAGGTACTTTTGCCTGGTCACAAAACCCCCCCATATTCCCACCACCGAAAACAATCTTCACAAAACAACAATTCCAATGTTCAAGCTCCAGGCAATACAAAATTCCATGAGCTTCAAACCTAAAATTGTCCTTCTTCTGCAGCTCTGTTGTGTTTGAAGCCATACATAATACAAAAACATTGCAGCATTTCTACTTGCACTCTTAGCTTGTGTTGTGGTGAAGGCACAAATCTAACCAAGCACTATCAATAAGTGAGAGCAATACTGGTGTGGAAGCTTATGCTTACAGTTTCTACTAACCCTGAAGCTGCATCATCCAAAGCTGCATCCAAATTGTCATCTTCAAGGAACGAGACTGCCTTCTTCTTTTTCGCAGTGCTTTTGCTTGCAGATGGTAATATCACCACTTCAACCTCACTCCTCCTAGCTTGCACAACTCGAGAATTTCCCGTGGCTTCTGTCACTAGACTCCGCAACCTGTCCTCATCTTCATCACTAGGTTCTAGGGCTTCGAGTTCTCCAGAAAGTTGTTTTCTTTTCCTAAGCAAGCTCTTCAATCGATCATTAGCTAAAGCTCGGTGCAGTGCCACTCCATTATTCACAGCTTCTGTATTCACCCGGAGTCCTTGCAAAACTCCCTTGCCCTTCTGACGACCAGCTGCATCCTGCTCCAAGCTGCCCACTGCATTATTCTCCTCTTCCTCGCCAAACCCTTGCTCAAACACATATGCACCATCAGCAACTGCAGCAATTTCCCGATCCAAAGCTGCCAAGCTCCGCTGCAACCGACTCCGTCGATCCAACAACCCAATACTCAATCCATCCACATCCACAACTTCAGCAACCCCCCCATCTTCCTCTTCTTCCTCCTCTCCATCTTCCACCTCCTCTCGCTTCCCCGACTCAATCTCACTAATCCGAACCTTCTGCTTCACCTGCTCACATCCAAAACACAATTTCTTTTCCTGTAAACCAAAATCCTTCCTTCAAAACCTCCGCTTAACCCCCGCTCCCCAGTTCTTCCATCCTCACATAACCCACTACTCCACAACCCCCATTCTGCACCTTAAGCTTCACCTGCTCACAATGAAAACACATTCTTCACGTAAACCCTAAATCCTCCCTTCAAAACCTTCTATCTACCACCCCTGTTCTTCCATCCTCCCCAAACCCACTACTCCTACAACCCCAATTCTCTCTAGCACCCCTTTAGATCCACGATCTGCACAATTTTAGCAACAAACCCAATCGCCCAAATACACACAAAGCCTGGAACCCAAACACAAAAACCATCTTCCCGCAACTCACAAATCCAACCCAGACCAAAAACCCCACACGAACCTGAGCCAGAAGTGTCCTCTCAATATCCTCCGTCTTCGCCGACGTCACGCCGAGACTGGACAGCAGCGCCTCGTCTTGTTGCTCTTGCTTCTCCAACAGTCCATCACCACTATTCCCCATAACTCCCCCCAGACTTTCCCTCCCTTTCCTCTGTCTCTCCGGATTTCTCTTCTCTCTCTCTCTCTCTGTGTTTTTGTGCCTTCACCCAACCTGGGTTTCTCTCCTCCCCTTCATCAAATCCATCCCTTTCTCACTGTGCTCCGCGCCTCGCATCCTTCGCGTTCGTGCGCAGCACATGCGATTTTCTCCCTGCACGAGAGAGAGAGAGAGAAAGATCGGAGGCGAGCGACAAATCTCACGAGAGACAAACGCAGCATCGTTCGAGGAAGGAAGCTTCTGTGCGACACCACCGCCATCGCTGAGAGCATGCGGCGGGAGCAGCAAGCTTGTCAGGAAGAAGGGCATTATGAACATGGCTAACCATCCTCATGGATGAATTTCTTGACCCAATCATGTGATGACGTCCATGGGATTGGATGAATAATGAATTAAAATTGACAAAGTTTTATTTTCTGGATGAACAATTGTCTCTAAAGTATTTGGAGAAGATTATGGGTTCTAGCTCTCTCCTCGTGGATGAATTCCTAGCCCCAATCATGTGTTCAGGTTCATGGGATTGGATGAATAGTGAATAAAAATGACAAGTTTTTTCTTGGATGAAAATTGTCTCCAAAGTATTTGGAGAAGATGATGGGTTCAATCTCTCTCCTCGTGGATGAACTCCTAGCCCCAATCATGTGATCAGCTTCATGGGATTGGATGAATAGTGACTAAAATTGACAAGTTTTTTTCTGGATGAACAATTCAGACCTTCTACCACTAAAAAAATTTTGGCACTAAAACGCCACTAAGTGGTGACTAGTGGTGCGTCATATTGATCTTCTGCCGAAGCTAGTTAACTAAAGTGATGCATGATCACTGAGCTCACAATAGTTAGTTAACTATAGTGGTGCATATATGCGCCAACACATTATAGGTAGTTAACTGCAGGTAGGACTGGGACTTTGCATACCTAATACACATATATCAGTTCATCCATGTCCTTCATAGTACCACACTCACAAACGCATTGTGAATCCTCCTTGGTCCTCGGGATTCCTATGAGAAGCATCGTTTTTTACTACACTTACATTCTTTAAGTATGAAGAATGTGCGTGACGGAGTTCGTCACGCACTCCGTCACGGTGTTGTCAGTTTAAAAAGCTTGTTTTTTGTTGGGTTGATTATTATTAGCAGATTGAACAATGCAATAATATTATTGATTTCTTTGACTATTAAAATATCGAAGATATTCATATCAATCGGTACTTCTCTTCATATTCGATCTAATATGAGCAGGCAATCAATTATTGATTAATTTATATATATTAGTGAATCAATAGGATATTCATCCAACTCCTGTTATGATT
>Ga0116227_10014204_pt1 | contig 12212 bp, 5 predicted proteins | sample S1TSphgellanicum_FD_89693 | JGI IMG/M metagenome (GOLD analysis project Ga0116227, IMG submission 89693) | Host-associated microbial communities from peat moss isolated from Minnesota, USA - S1T2_Fb - Sphagnum magellanicum MG | ecosystem: Host-associated > Plants > Peat moss > Unclassified... | reverse complement strand
GAAGAAGAGTGCCTACTGACATGCTGCGTGCGCCGGCGGAGCTGACCCACGCCGCCGAACTCGCCCGCCTCGCCGAGGCAGACCGAGAACCGAAGCCGGCCGGCTGGAAACTGTCGCCGCGGGCCGTGCGCAGCTTCATCGTGGGCGACGCGAAATCCTCGATACGGCGCAAGTTCTACGGCGACGATGCGCTGATCGACCGCTGCATCGTGACGCTCATGAGCGATCGGGGACTCATGCTCGTGGGTGAGCCGGGCACCGCCAAGTCCATGCTCTCCGAGCTGCTGGCGGCCGCCATCGGCGGCGAGTCGACCTGCGCGATTCAGGGCACCTCGGGCACGACCGAGGACCAGATCAAATACGGCTGGAACTACGCGCTGCTGCTCGCCGAGGGCCCGACGCCGCGCGCACTGGTTCGCGGCCCGCTCCACACGGCCATGAGCCGTGGATGCCTGTGCCGCTTCGAGGAAGTCACACGCGTGCAGCCGGAGGTGCAGGACTGTCTGGTGAGCATCATGTCGGACAAGATGCTGCACATCCCGGAACTCGACGGCGAAGCTGCGACGTTGTTCGCCGCGCCCGGGTTCAACATCCTGGCGACCGCCAACATCCGCGATCGCGGTGTGCACGAGATGTCGAGCGCCCTCAAGCGTCGCTTCAACTTCGAGACCGTGCGGCCGATCGCGGACCGCAAGCAGGAGATGCAGCTGGTGCGCGAGCAGACTGACAGCCTGCTGAAGCGTGCACAGATCGAGGTCGAGCTCGAGCCCGATGTGATCGAGCTGCTGGTGACCGCGTTCAACGATCTGCGCGCCGGCATCACCGCCGAGGGCGTCGTGGTGGAAAGACCGACCGCCGTCATGTCATCGGCGGAAGCGGTGTCGGTGGGGTTCGCGGCCTGCCTCGATGCCCACTACCTGGGCGACGGCACAGTCGGCGGCATCCACATCGCGCGGCAACTCATCGGCACCGTGCTCAAGGACAACGCGGACGATGGCAAGAAACTCAATCACTACTTCGATGTGGTGGTCAAGGCACGCGCGCAGCGTCAGGCGCCGTGGAAGCAGATGTGGGAGGCCCGGCGCGAGCTCAACCGGTGAATGCGCTGCCGCGGCTGGACAGCGCGGCGCTGCGAACGCTGGGCGCGAGCCTGGTGGCCGACGATTTGGTGGTCTTTCCGGTACGCCACCACAGCCCCGCCTGCGCGCTGCAGCTGCTGCGGCTCATCCGCGAACGCCGTCCGTCCGTCATCCTCGTCGAGGGGCCGCGCGCCTTCAGTCCGCTGATCCCGCTGCTGACGGACGCCGCGGCACGCATGCCGTTGGCCATCTACACCTATGCGGTTGGTCGGCCCGACGGCGACACGCCCGCACCGCGCCATGCCGCGTACTATCCATTCTGCGATTACTCGCCCGAACTGGTGGCGTTGCGTGCCGCGGCCGAACTCGCCATTCCCGCGCATTTCATCGACCTCGAATACGCCGCGCAGTGCCAACTCGATGCGCCACCGCAAGACAGCGAAGCGATATCGCTGTTGAACGAGCGGCATCTGGAGCGCAGCGCGCATTTGCGGCTGCTCGCCGCTGAGCTCGGCTGCCGTGACCATGAGGAGCTCTGGGAGCATTTGTTCGAGTGCTCCGGAACTGCGGTCGACGCGGCGGAGTTCGTCGCACGCATCGCCGCGTACTGTCAGCTGGCGCGCCTTGATCACGATGAAACGGAACTGACGCGCGATGGCACGCTCGCGCGCGAAGCGGAAATGGCCTGGCACATTCGGGCGGCGCTCGTCGCGCGTGCGGACGGCAGCGGCCCCGTGTTCGCGGTGGTGGGGGGCTTCCACGCCGTCGTGCTGTCCGAGCAGGTGCGCAAAGCCGGTGAACGACCGCAGCCGCCGCGCACCCTGTTCGTCGAAGAGAACTCCGCATTGATCCGCTACAGCTTCGATCGACTCGACCGTCTCAACGGCTATGCCTCGGGCATGACCTCGCCCGCCTGGCATCAGCGTCTGTGGGAACGCCTGCTCAAGCTGGAACGCATCCGCGGCGCCCAAGGAGTGCGCGAGCGCCAGGCGGCGGCACTCGAGGCGCTGTTCGACATCGCCGCGACCCTGCGCGAAAAGCACAGGGTGTTGTTGCCCATGCCGGCGCTGGCGGCGGCCTACCGTCAAGCGCTCACCCTCTCGCAGCTGAGGCGGCGGCCCGCGCCAGCGCGCGACGATGTGGTGGACGCCGTGACCAGCTGCTTCGTGCAGGGCGATCTGGCCGCCGAAGGCCCGGTGATCTACGCGGCGCTCCACGCGACCCTCACGGGCGCCGCGACCGGACGCGTGCCGCCCGGAGCGCCGAAGCCGCCGCTGCTGCGCGACTTCGAGTATCGTGCCCGCCGCCAGCGGCTGAAAATCGACGACGCGAGTCCACGGCGGGTGCAGCTTGACATCTACCGCCGGCCCGAACACCGACTGACCAGTCGGCTGCTGCACGGGCTCGGCTATTTGGGCGTTGCCTTCGCGACGCGCACCGCGGGTCCTGACTTCGTGCACGGCACCGGCCTCAACCGGCTGCAGGAGCACTGGGACTACTGCTTCTCCGCCGCCGCCGAGGCCTCGCTGGTGGAAGCCTCCCTGTACGGCGTCACGGTGCCGCTCGCCGTGGCGGACCGCTTCCGGACGAATCTGGATAAGCTGGCGGCGGGCGCGGAGGCACGCAATGCCCGTGCCGCCGTCGCGTTCCTCGCACAGGGCTGTACGCTCGGCCTGCACGATCATCTTCCGCGGGTGCTCGCCGCCTTGCGGCACGCGATCGCGGCCGATGCGGAGTTCGATTCCGTCGCGAACGCCGCCGGCAGTCTCGGGCTGCTGTGGGAATCTCGCGAGCCCTTGGAGGCTCGCGACATTGCCGACCTGCCGGACGTGCTGCGCGCGACGTATGAGCGTGCCATCTACTTGGGCTTGGGATTAGGCGCCGACCGCGAGGGCGAAGCCGAGCGGCGCAACATGGAGGCGCTGATCCGCCTACGCGAGCTGCTCGGCAGCGCCGCCGGCTCCGGTCTCGATGCCGAACTCTATTGGGATTTGGTTGAGCGGCTCGCGGCACACGGCGATGCATCCAGCGTGCGCGGCGCCAGCGTGGGATTGCTGTACTCGGCGGGACGGCTCGGCGCCGCGCAGCTCGCGACCTTCCTCACCGGACAGTTCACCGGCGCGAGTGAGCCGCCGCGCGCCGTGGCCTTTCTGCGCGGACTGCTGCGGGCCGCACGTGAGGCGGCCTGGCAGCAGCCGGAACTGCTGCAGGCACTCGACGCCATGCTCTCAGGCTGGGATGAGGCGACCTTCATCGACGTGCTGCCGGAGCTGCGCATGGCATTCGCCGACCTGACGCCGCGCGAGACCGACCGCGTGGGCGAGGCCGTTGCCTCGCTGCATGGCGCCGAACACCTCGGCAATCTCGTCAACACCGATGTCGGCGAGGCGCAGCTGAAAGCGAACCTGGCGCTGTCGCAAACCCTGCTCGCCGTGCTGCAAGCCGACGGCCTCGGCGGCTGGAGCGCAGCGTGAGCGTGCTCTCCCGCTGGCGACTGGTGCTCGGCAAGTATGCCGACGCGCGTGTGTCCGGCAGCCTGCAGGGGATGGACAGCCGCCGCGATCAGGCACTCGAGTATCTCTACGGTCGCGAGTACGACGGCCGCGGTGTGCGCAAGGACAGTACCGGTTCCCTCGACCCCTCCCAGGTGACGCTGGTGAACTGGCTCTCCGAGGTGCGTGAACTCTTTCCGCAGGACACCGTCGAGATCATCGAGAAACATGCTCTCGAGCGCTACGGCCTGACCGAACTGGTCACCGACCCCAAGACTCTCGAGCGGCTCGAGCCGAACCAGCAGCTGTTGCGGACTCTCCTGACGCTGCGCGGTCATCTGAAGGGCGAAGTGCTCGAGATGGCACGCCGCATCATCCGGCAAGTCATCGAGGAGATCCGGCGCAAGCTCGAACCCGAGGTGCGTCAGACGCTCGCCGGGCGCCTGAACCGTTTCCGTCACTCGCCGTTGGCCGTCGCCAAGAACTTCGACGCGGCTGGCACCCTGCGTCGCAACCTCAAGCACTACAACGTCGAGCGCGCCAAACTCATCGTCGAGGAGCTGCGCTTCTTCGAACGCAATTCACGGCGCCTGCCGTGGCACATCGTGCTGTGCATCGATCAGAGCGGCAGCATGGCCGACTCGGTGATTCACAGTGCGGTAATGGCCGGGATCCTCGCCGGCCTGCCCGCGTTCCGCGTGAAAATCGTCGTGTTCGACACGCAGGTGGTCGATCTGTCCGAGCATGCCGATGACCCGGTGGAGATCCTGATGAAGGTGCAGTTGGGCGGCGGCACGCATATCGCCCAGGCGGTCCGCTACTGCGCGCAGATCATCGAAAATCCGCAGCGCACGATCTTCGTGCTGGTGTCCGATTTCTGCGAGGGTGCGCCGCCGGGTGAGTTGGTGAGGGCGGTGAGCGAACTCGCCGAAGCGCGCGTCAAGCTCTTGGGACTGGCCTCGCTCGACGGACAGTCGCATCCGGCGTACGACGGGCAAATGGCGGAGCGGCTCGCCGCCTGCGGCATGGAGATCGCGGCGCTGACGCCACAGCGCCTCGCGCACTGGCTGGTGAAGGCCATTTCATGAGCAGTCTGCGCGAGACCCTGCGTCAACAGCTGGCGCGTTTCGATGACGACGCGTTCGCGGCGCTCGCCAATCGCGGACTCTTGCGCCGGGCACGCAAGGACCTCGAGAAGGAAACGCCCGACATCGTCGAAGAGAGTTCGACCCGGATGGTCATGCAGTTCGGGGGGCAGCGGATCGAGTTCGACGCGCGTGGGCCTGCCGCGGCGAGCTGCACCTGTCCGGCCCGCGCCGGATGCCAGCATATTCTCGCTGCCGCGATCGCGTTGGGATCAATTGCACCGGAAGCGACCGGCACTTCGCCCGAAGGCGCAATCAACACCGCTGCTCAAGATCTGCGTCAACCTCTCATTCAGGCGCTGCTCGACTTCACGCCGCAGACACTGCGCAAGCACTCCGGCAAGGCCGGGTATCGCTGGGCCTGGCAATTCGTGCAAGATCTCGACATCGACAACGACCTGACGCTCGCGGGTGAACGGAACATTGTCATCACCTTCCGTCACCCGCCCGTGTCATTCCGTTACATGGGGGGGACTGTCGATGCGCTGCTGTCCGACACGGACATCAAACAGATCGCAAAGTACCAGGTCGCCGCCGTGCTGGCGTTCCAGCGTGCGTCGGGGCACGCGGTCGAGCCCCCGGAGGAGACCACGCCCGGCACTGCGTCCCTCAATCTCGGTAAGGACCACGCACCGGACGAACGAGGATCCGCCGCGCTCTCCGAGCAGCGCGCCCGCCTTCTGGTTGCGGTGTGCCAGCTCGCCCGCGAAAGCGTGACGCTGGGGTTGGCGCACTCCTCGAGCGGCATTCACGAGCGTTTTGCGACTCTCGCGGTCTGGGCGCAGGGTGCACAGTACTATCGGCTGGCGCTATTGTTACGGCGTATCGCGGACCACGTCGACATGCTGCTGGAACGCGCGGGCGGTGCGGACGAACAGCGACTGTTCGATGAGCTCACCCTCGCCTATGCACTCGCGAGTGCCTTGCAGGCGGCCGCCGCGGACGGTAAGTCACCCGCAGTACTCGTTGGACACGCCCGCACCGAGTACGAAGAGGTGGGGCCGCTCGAGCTCTTGGGCCTCGGCGCAAGCGCCTGGCGCTCCGCCTCGGGCTACCTCGGGCTGACCATGCTGTTCTGGTCGCCGGCGCAGCAAGCGTTCCTCTCCTGCACGGATGCGAGACCCGAAATGCAGCGCTTCGATCCCGTGGCGCGCTACAAGGCCGCGGGGCCTTGGACCGGCCTTGGCGCGCCCGCCGTGGCAACCGGACGGAAGATCCTGCTCACCGGTGCCATGCAAAGCGCGGGCGGCCGTATTTCGGCGAGCGACAAGACGCACGCGACCCTCATGCCGGCTGATGCTGCCCCGTTTATTGCCGCACTCAAGTTCTGCTCCCGCTGGACCGAACTCACCCTGGAGCGCGCCGCGCGGCGCCGCAGCCTGCTCGCCGAACCGCAACCCTTGAGAGACTGGGTGGTGCTCAAGCCGAAGAGCGTGCGGCGGGCCGAATTCGATGCCGCGCGCCAGACGCTGGTGTGGTCGTTGGTCGATGACCAGGGGAACGTACTCAACGCCGAAGTGCCCTACGACGCGTTTACCGCTCCGGTCATCGAACGACTCGAGCTGTTCGAGCCCAAGGGTGATGTGCTGATCGTCGCGCGGCTGCGCGGCGGTTCCAGTCATCTGATTGCCGAGCCGTTGAGCGTGGTGGACCTCACTGCGCGCGGCAGCGCCGCGGCGGTGGACTCGCTGTATTTCGATGCGGCGCCGAAAGCCGGCATGGTAGGCAAACTGCTCGCGAAATTGCGTCGCCGCGCAGATGCGGCCGAGCCGGCGTCAGGGCGCATCACCCCGATCCCGAAGCTGCTGACCGAGGCGAAACGCTGGCTGGCGATGCAGGCCGAGCGTGGCCTTGCGGGAGATTCGGCAGCGGCGACGCTTCATCAGTTGCAAGGGCGCCTCAAACGCCTCGTCGCGTCGGGGTTTTCCGCATTCGGCGGCATTGCCGATGCCGACGCCGCAGCCGGGCTGCTGCGGGCGCACTACCTGTGCATGCAATACGAGCATCTGATCGATGACTCGGCAAACGAACCGAACTGATCCCATCCAATTACCGGACCACACTGTTCGGGAGGACAGGCCGACGCGTTCTGGCGGCGGCGGACGCGACCTATGCTGAACTCGTCTTGGTACAGAGCTCGGTGCTTCGAGAATCCGGACTATTCGCTGCGGCCGCGCATTCTCGGCGCATCGATCGCCTATAAATTTTGAACCCGCGCATCTTACTCGAACACGGACTTTCCGGGCTACGCGATCGCCGCATCCTCCATTTGCATCCGCCGCTTTTCGGCGCGCCGGCGCAAACGTCTGCGTACAACCTCCAGCTCCTCGCCCTCCTCCATTCGCGGCGCGCAGAATCGTGCTGGCACTGCCGCCGAGGCGGGATAGAGTTCGCGGTACTCAGACCAGTTGTCGAACATCTCACGGCTTTCATCATCGACGAAGCTCTCCGATAAAGCGCCTTCGGCAAAGATGAGTTCGTGCGCCTCGAACTCGAGGTGGAAGTAGCACACCTCGCCCGGTTGCAGGGACTGCGTGATGCTGAGGCCGTTCAGCAGCGCACGCGCCGGAATCAATATGCCGTCCACATAGATGCCGTGCTCCGGCGACACCCATAAGTCGCGGCTCGGGACGTTATCCGCGAGCGCGCCCGAGCGAATTTGCACAGGTGCCAGATCGTGATTGCCGAACACGGTCGCGGCAGAATAACGACGCCGCCCTATCCATCGCACCGCGCGCATCGCACCACTCGGGGTCAGTATCAGATCACCAATCGACAGTGTCTCGATCGGCACTTCGCCATGGGCGCTACGGATGAGTGTACCGCGACAGAAGCAGGCGACCAGGGTCAGATCAGTGCCGTTGCCGCCGTCCGAGTTGAACGCGAAAGTGTCGCCCGCAGGCAGAATGAAAGTCAGCTTCCCATCGTTTGGCGTGGTAAGCACGTTGTGGGTGCCGTAGAAGTAAGCGAACACCTGGAATGGCTGCAGATTGGTGATATCCACGGTGTCGCCAACCGCAAAGCCGCCAATGTTTCCATTGAACTTGGCGCCGGCCTCGACCACCATCGTGCTCGACTGCGGTCCGAACTGCACCGAATAGCCAGTGGGTCCGACTCTGGTGAAAAGGCCAGGGACCCCAAGGACATTAGGGTAATTGAAGAGTCCCAGCCCCTCGGCGGCTCCCCCGGCCCCGCCTGAGATAGTGCCGGAGGTGGTGAGTGTGCCACCATTGAGATAGACGCCCACACCGCCGCTGGGACCCAGTGCCGTTCTGCTGTAACCACCGGCACCGCCGGAGATGCTGCCGGAGTTGTTGAGCGTGCCGCCGCCTGCTACAACCGCTCCCGCCGCCCCCGGGGAGGCCCCGCCAGTCCCTACCTTTCCAAAATCAATCGCCAAGGTCGGTGGATAGTAATTGAGACCCCTGGCACCAGGCGTATACACGTAGCTGCCGGCACCGCGCGGCGCGGATCCGGTCGATCCGGCCGCACCGGCAATGGAGCCGGTATTGGTGACGGATGCGCCACTGCTGATGTCGACGCCGACACCAGCCGCCCCGGCATAAAAACCAAGCGCGCCGGTGCCGCCCGCGATGTGCCCGGAGTTCGACAACATACCGCCGGCGCTGAGATCCGCGCCATCCCCGCCGGCACCGCCTTGCAGGCCGGTGAAGTACCCATTCGAGGTCCCGCCCGGATGGCCGCCATCGCCACCGGTGATGTAGCCGCTGTTGGTGAGGCGGGCATCCTCCAAGATGACGCCGCTTGCGCCATTGCCGCCGTTATAGCCGAAGGTGCCAATACCGCCGTCGCCGCCGAAAATTCGCCCGGCGTTGGTAGAGTTATCCACAAGATCCGTCCCCGTTCCCGACAGATCGACACCGATCCCGCCGCTGGTCCCGGCTGAGCCACTCAAGACGCTCGCGTTGATGGAACCGCCGCTGCCGCCGACCACGTAGGCTCCGGCGGCATTGTTCAGAATGTCCCCGGCATGGCTGAAACTGACGCCTATGCCGCCCGGAAAACCGCTGCGAAATGGGCCGCTTACGCCGTAGCTCCCGTATATCGAACCTTGGTTGATCAGAGTGGCATTGCCCACCGCGCTGGTCACGCCCACGTAAACGCCGGCCGTGGGATTTAGATCGTTGGGTGCTACTTTTCCAGTGGATGTGACCGTGAGCGTGAGGCCGTAATAGGTACCACCCAGCGTGACAGTCGAGTAAACGTAGTTCGAGATGGAGTTCGAGCTCATGCGAATCTTCTCGATGGGGCGTGAAGTTTGCCGATGGTCATGCGCGCTACCGTGTTTTTTGTCGCGCTATCCTCACCGTCGGCAGCAAAACATTCCTCTCGTCGACCTGTTTTTTTTCTCTCAGTGTTCTCTTTTATTGAGCAGTTCGCCCTTGGCTGGTGGTTAGCCGAGCTTGGCCTGTGCTAGATCTTGTTCGCAGGGGGCGCATCGAGGAGCGTCACGACACGATCGAAGCCGTACTGGCGCGCCTCCGCCTGCACGTCCGCCTTGAGGGCGTCCGCCGCGGCCGCCTGGCCTTGGCGCCTGAGCATTCGCCATTCGGCGACCTTGGCCTCGAGCGACCAGTTGCGCCAGTGACGCCGCTCGGCATCCGCCGCGAGGTCCTTGAGCCGCGCCACGGCGTCCGACTGCCGCGCTGCTCCGTCGGCGAGCTGCGCCAAGGCGATGTCGACGAAATAAATCTCCTGTTGAGAGGTGATCGCCGCACGCAGCGTCTTGGCGCGCGCCGCCGCCCGATCGCGCTGCGCCGAATCGCCCGCCGCCTGGGCGCACACGGCCAAGAGCGCCTCGGCATTGGCCTCCCCCGTGAACGCCTCGCCGGCCGCGTAGCCCTGCGCGGCACGCCGCAGGTGCTCGAGGGCCGAGGACCATTGTCCTTCCTCGAAATCGAGCTGACCCAGGAGCAATTCGGCATTGGCAGCGTACACGGTACTTCCGCTCTGCTGCGCCAGGCGCTCAACTTTATCGAGCAGCCCGCGCGCCGGTTTCGTGGCGCCTCGATCGACTGCGAGCTCGGCACAGACAAAGCCGCTATAGACCGCAAACTGCGGGTCGGAGAGTGCGTCGGCCTCGACCTGGGCCCGTTCACAGTTCGCCTCGGCGGCCCGCAACTCGCCCCGCTGCCTGAGCAAATCGGCGTTGGTCGCCAAGGACCAGACATGGCCACCGGGATCGTGGCTGCGCTCGGTCAGCTCGGTCACCTCCCGGTAATTGGCCATGACCTCATCGGTTGCCGCTTCGTCCGCGGCGATGGTGGCAAGGGCGCGCAAGGTCCACGCCTGCAGCTTCAGATCGCCCGTCTCCCGGCTGATGGCAAGGGCCTGCCTTCCCGCGACTTGCGCGCCGTCCCGGTCCCCGGACAGCCATAGCAATTCAGACAGGTCGCGATACACGAGGGCAACCCCGCCGCTATCGCCGATGCGCTGCGCGAGCGCCATGGCATGCTGATACTCCTCGCGCGCCTCGGACGTGCGATTTAAATCGCTGAGCAGCGCGGCGAGCAATCGGCGCGCCGCGACTTCGCCGCGCGGATTGCCGATGGCCCCGTAGGCCGTAATGGCGGTGGCCGCCTCCGACCTCGCCTGCTCGTACTGCCCGAGATGCATTTGGGCGGTTGCGAACTCGATTTGGGCGTCTGCGATCAATCCCGGGACGTCGCGGCGTTTCGCTTCGCGCAGCGCATCGGCGGCCAGGGCCGCAGCGGACTTCGCATCATCGCGGGCGCGCGCGAGCCGCGCCGCAGCCAGATCCACGCGCGGATCGGCCGCGGCCTGCGGCAGGCGGCGAAGCTCAGCCAACATCGCCTGCGCCCCCGTCAAATCGCCGGCCGCGATCTCGGCATCGATCCCCTCGAATCGATACTCGAGCGTCAACGGTTTTAGCGCAACGAGCGCCTGCCACGATTGCGCCGCTTGGGTCCAATCGTAGTTTTCGGTCCTCACCGCGGCATCGATCTGCAGCCGAATTTCGGGCGGCAGCCCCGCGCTTCGGCTTGCGGCTTGTTCGGCCGCCGCCAGGGCTTTCTGGCGATATCCCAACGCGGACCAGGCGCGAGATAAGTAGAGATAGGACGGCGCAAATCCCGGCGCCTCGGCCACCGCTTCCAAGAGTTCGTCGCGGGCGCGCGCCGCGTCATAGCGCTCCATCGCTGCCTGCGCGAGCCCCAAGCGCCGCGCCACATCGGTGGTCGGCGGCTGCGCGTTGGCGATCAGCGCGAGCAATGTAGCGCTCGGCATGCGCCCTCCCAATCGCTCGCGCAGGGTCGCGCCCGCCTGATTGACCAGCGAGTTGAGCGCAGCGAGATCGGCCTGATGAGAGAGCGTGCCGATCAAGGCGCCGCTCTTGGCATCCTGCAATTCAACATCGACGCGCACCGAAGGATCCGCGCTCGCCGCCACCAAGTAACTGCCGCTCACGACATAGTCGGCGCTCAAACGCTCGCGCAGCTTGGCGAGGGTGGCGCGTCCATAACCTCCGGCGAGTGGCGCGCCCAGCGTCCGGATGGCATCGCGGACCACCTCGTCGGGCAGCACGCGGATATGATCTGCGGCGCCCAATTCGGCGGCGAGCATCGCCGTGAGAGCAGGGGCGAGCCACGCATCCTTGGCGGCTTGCGAGAGATTGTTGAACCCGACCACGGCCACGGTTCGATCCGCAGCGGCCGCCGTGCTGACTCGGCGCCAGGGCAGACCCGGGTGCCAGGTCAGGAGAGCGGCGGCGAGGAGGATCATTGTTGCCGCGGCGAGTGCGAGTCCTCGTCGGCGTTGGGCGGCGGGAACGGCGGCCGGGGCCTGAATCGGTGGCGTGCGCGCCGGAATGATGGGTTCCAACGTCACCGGAGGTACCGCCTTTTGCGGACTCGTCACAGGAGCGCAAAAGCGATAGCCCAGCTTGGGGATGGTTTCGATGAAGCGCGTGCTTTTCGCCGTATCGCCGAGCGCGCGGCGAATCTGCCAGATATGGTTGCTCAAGGTGGCTTCATCCACATAGCCGCGCGGCCACAGCGCCTGCATCAGCTCATTCTTCGAGACGGCGTGTCCGGCCCGCTCGACCAAGAGCACCAAAGTGTCGAAAACCTTGGGCGTCAGCGCGATGGGTGCGCCGCCCGAACCCGTCAGGCGCCGTTCGCGCGGCTCGAGTTCGAACGCCCCGAAGCGATAAACGAGAGAGTCCTTGTCTTTCGTGCGGTTCTCAACAGTCATCCACGCTAGTCTACCGCCGGCGGTCCGAGCGCGTCGCGCAAGGGACCGAGCCAGGGCTCGAAGTTGCGCCACTCGTGCACGCTGTCGGTCGACAGAGGGCTGCGCACCTGCTCTGAGCTGCCCGAATTGCAGTTCTCGGCATGCCCGGCATTACGTCAACAAGGGGTTACGAACTTTCATCGCCGCAAATCGTGAAAAGTCCCGGTCGGCGGACCATAGCTCGCGAACTCCGTGAAAGCGGCAGATCGCGGCAATTCTCGCAT
>Ga0116227_10014203_pt1 | contig 12219 bp, 7 predicted proteins | sample S1TSphgellanicum_FD_89693 | JGI IMG/M metagenome (GOLD analysis project Ga0116227, IMG submission 89693) | Host-associated microbial communities from peat moss isolated from Minnesota, USA - S1T2_Fb - Sphagnum magellanicum MG | ecosystem: Host-associated > Plants > Peat moss > Unclassified... | reverse complement strand
GAAGATCCAGGAGCAGGTGGCGCAGGCGCATCCGAACGATCCGATGGCGTGGAATTATGTGCTGACCTCCGTGATCTTCCGTGAGCTGTACCACCAGGACCTGCTGGATACGACGTACTACGCGCACGACAGCTTTCTTAGCTCAAAGCGGAGCGTGGATGTTCCGGCGGCGACACGGCAGCGGATCGAAGATCTGACGGACACGGTGGTATCGATCTGCGACCGGCGGATCAAGGCCAACGGGAACGATAAGGACGCGTACTTCGAGCGCGGCTACGCGAAGGGGCTGCATTCGGCGTTCATCACGCTGGTGGACCACAGCTTTGCCAGCGCGGCGCGGCAGGGCTACGCGGCGCGGAACGACAGCGAGCAGGCACTGAAGATCGACCCCGAGTATGCGGACGCGAAGATGGCGGTGGGGATCCAGCAGTTCGCGGTGGCGAGCCTGCCAAGGCTGATCCGTATGATGGTGGGGATCGTCGGCGTAGGCGGAAACAAGGAGAAGGGCCTCGAAATGCTGCGCGAGGCGGCGGCGCATGGCTACGTGACCAATGTGAGTTCGCGGACGGTGCTCTCGCTGTTTCTGCGCCACGACGCGCGGTATCCGGAGGCGCTGGCGGTGCAGCATGGGCTGGCGGCGGAGTTTCCCCACGACTACCTCTTCCGGTTGGAGGAGGCGAACCTGACCAAGGACATGGGCAATGGGCCCGGGGCGATCGCGATCTACAGACAGGTGCTCGGGGATGGCCAAAAGCCCGGATACTTTACCGATCCAAGGTTGCAAATGGCGTGGTTTGGGCTGGCGGATACGGAGCGCGGGCAGAACGACATCTTCGACGCGGCGCACGACTATCTGAACGCCGCTCAGCAGCCTAAGTGCAGCGACTGGCTGCGGAAGCGGGCACAATTGAACGCGGGCGAGATGTTCGACCTGCTTCACCAGAGGGAGATGGCGGTGAAGCTCTACCAGATGGCGGCGGCGGGTGGCGGAGACCAGTCGCAGGCGGACGCGGCGAGGAAGTTGTTGAAGGAGCCGTATGTGGGGAAGTGAGAACAGCAGGGAATAGAGCCTAGGGAATAGGGACAACGGAACAGCCGACGGCAACCGTGCGTATTGCTTGGTGAAGATAGCCGTTCGTGTGGCAGAATAGGGAATTCCCGAGGTGAGCTTATGTATTGTCCGAGTTGCGGTAAGCTGGCTGATGCGAGTGTCAGGTTTTGTTCCAGTTGCGGGGCGCAGGTGAGTTCCGGGTTTGCGCCCGGTGCGGCTGCTGGCGGGGCGTATCCGCCTCCGGGTGCGTATCCGCAGAGGAAGCTGGTGCGGCCTAAGTATCCCTGGAGGATGATCGCGGGTGTGTGCGCTGCGTTTGCGCTGCAGTATGGGTGGGACATAACGCTGGTTCGTGTGCTGACGGCATCCGCGACGGTGTTAACCAGCGGGGGCGTTGGGCTCGCCTATCTGATTGCATGGGTGCTCATCCCGGAGGCTCCCTTTGCTCTGTCTCCCGGCGGCCCTGAGTATCCTCCGCCTGGCAATCCAAACTTCAGCACCGGTGCCACTCCTCCACCTGCGCCTCCATCAGGGGGCACGACGGTTTGAAGAAGACAGAACGGGTGCCGGATGCAAGGCCGTTTGCGTATCGCAAGCGTGAGTTGATGTGCGATGGGGTGGGGCTGGCGGAGTTGGCGGAGGAGCATGGAACTCCTCTCTATGTCTATTCGGCGGAGCAGATCGTCTATCGCTATGAGCTATTCGAGGCGGCGATCTGGAACCTGATGGACGAGCGGCGGCACACGGTCTGCTACTCGGTGAAGGCGAACAGCTCGCTGGCGGTTCTGAAGCTGCTGGGCGAGCGCGGGGCGGGGTTCGATATCGTCTCCGGAGGCGAGCTGGAACGGGTGCGAAAGGCGTGCAAACCGGCGCTGAAGCGGGTTGTTTTCTCCGGGGTAGGGAAGCAGGCGTGGGAGATCGACGCGGCGCTGAAGGCCGGAATCCTGATCTTCAACTGCGAGTCCGAGGCTGAGCTCGAACTGCTGGGCGAGCGGGCGGCGGCGCTGGGCTTGCGGGCGCGGTTCGCGCTGCGGGTAAACCCGGACGTCTTTGCCGAGACGCATCCGTACATCTCGACGGGGATGAGCGAGCATAAGTTCGGCATCGAGATCGGGCTGGCGCGGGCGATTTATAAGCGGGCGAAGAAGAACAAGGCACTCGATGCAGCGGGTGTGAGCGTGCATATCGGGTCGCAGATCCGGTCGGTCGAGCCGTTCCGGGCGGCGATGGAGCGGGTGACGGCGCTCATCGCGGAGCTACGGGAGGACGGGCTCGAGATTCGGTACATCGATGCCGGGGGCGGGCTGGGGATTGATTACTCGGCAGGCGACTTCGACCCGGCCGCCGAGGTGGCACGGTATGCGGCGGCGATCGGGCCTGTGCTCGGAGAGCTGGGACTGCATCTGCTGCTGGAGCCTGGGCGGTTTATCGTCGCGCAGGCGGGCGGCCTGCTGACGCGCGTTCTCTATGTGAAGAAGAACGGGGCGAAGACGTTTGTGATTACGGACGCGGGGATGAACGACCTGATCCGTCCGTCGCTCTACCACGCGCACCATGAGATTCTGCCGGTGGCGCTTCGTTCGGGAGCGAAGGCAAAGGTCGATGTAGTGGGACCGGTCTGCGAGTCGGGGGACTTCTTTGCGCGGGACCGGGTGTTGGCTCCGGTGAAGCCGGGCGATCTGGTTTTGTTGATGGACGCGGGGGCGTATGGGATGTCGCTGAGCTCGAACTACAACACGCGGGCGAGGCCGGCGGAGGTTCTAGTCGAGGGCAAGAAGGCCAGGGTGGTGCGGCGGCGGGAGACGATGAAGGATCTGCTGGGGCCTGAGGTCGTTTAGCGACATGTGGTTGACTCGTGGGGTGCGTCTGAAGTTCGCTTGAGAATTGGTTGCAAGTAAGGGCGGACTTCCTAGGCGGCCCGAGCATCTTCCGCGTCCTTCGACTCCGTTTGGCGCGAAAAGCGTACCAAAGTCCGCTCAGGATGACGGCCTCACTCTTTGAGGTGATGGGTGGTGCTACTGCTGAGGTCGAGGTGGCCGTTGGTTTGGCGGAGGACGGAGCGGATGAGGTCGCCGAGCACCGGCGATGGCGTGATGCCAGTGATTCCTTTGTCGGGCCAGACGACGGACTGGACGCCGAGGAGCACAGGGGTCTCGGCTGTGCCGGAGCCGCGGGCGATGGAGGTAAAGACGGGAGCTCCGCTGAAGCTCGGCGGAACGCCCGCGTTGATAAACCAGACATGGATGAGCTTCGGGGGCGTTTGCTGGGCTTTGGATTGGGATGGGGAGTGGCCGCAGCGAACGCCGACGGCCTCGGCGGGCATCTTCGAGAGGGAGCCCGCGCCAAAGACGGGGAAGCTGGCGGGTTCTTCGGTGGGCAAGGTGGAGAGGCCGACGGTCATGACGGGTTGTTCTAGGTGGAGGAGCGGCATTTCGTAGGTGGAGAGGAGAAGGCGGAAAGGGACGTCGAGAAACTTGTAATCGTCGAGGTGGGCGATGAGAGCGCTGTCGAGGGGGATGACGGCAAGATCCGCGTTAGGGTCCGAGGGTGTGAAGAAGCGCGGCGCGGTACCGGTTAGGAGAGGAACGGTCTCATAGCCGACTCCACCGACGCGGCGATTGAGGCGTAGATCGATGGAGGATGGATTGCCGTCGGAGCAGCGGGCCCACCGGGGATCGACGACGTGGCGGGCAGTGACGAGGAAGCGGATGAGGCGGTCGGGGTTGCGGCCCGGAGCGGGAACGCTGAGGACGAAGGCGGTTGCGAGTGGTGGCTGGCGCGGCGCGAGTTCGCCGGGGCTACGGCTCCGATAGATGAGGTAGACCGACTCCGGGATGGCCCAGGGAACGGACTTGGTTTCGAGGGGAAGGGGACGCAGGCTAGGGGCTGGGGTGCTGAAGGCAAACAGGGAAGCGGCGGTGGACGGTGCGGTTTGTTTTGGCGTCTGGTATGACGTCTGACTGGGTGTCTGATCGACGGGGTCGTAGAAGGAGAGAACCTGCTCGGCGGGGGCGATCTCCTGACCTGCGTGACCGTTGTTGAAAGAATCGATGTTCAAGCCGCTAACCGGATTGCATCCACAGGCCTCGAGCGCCAGTGCTAGCAGGAGTCCGATGGAGGCCATAGAGCGGCGGCTGGGAGCGCCGAGCTTTCGCCTTGCCGAGCGGATGGCGGGGAGTACAGGAAAGCGGAACCGGGGCAGATGCACCCGGGCGAATGCTGGCGGTCTCAGAACCATGTAGCGGTCCCCAGGGTTCCAGGCGAAGCGACTGGCGTGCAACGAGAACCGATGTAAGGATCCGCTAAGTTCAGGGAGTGAAGACTGACTGCAAGACGGAGGAACCGCCTGAGTCTGAATTGGATCATAGATGCTCCTTCGCGTCGCGGGGTGCTCAGTGTGCGGACAGTCAGGAAGAGTGCAGAGGGGGAGATGCAGATCTCAATCTTGAATAGCGGCATCATACACTTTCCTTTGCGGCGTGCCTATCGAAAGGAGACTGTTTTCTGTTGGGGTTCGGAAGGGTTCTGGAATGAATGGTTCGGTTGCCGAGAGAGGGGCGGGAGAGTGTATAAAACTCACAGAACTGCTGATTGAAAGGTAGAGGAATGGCTGAGGTCATCGACGCGCATCATCATCTGTGGCGTTATACGGAGGCGGAGTTTGGATGGATCTCTCCGGAGATAAAGATGCTGCGGAGGGACTTTTTGCCGGCGGAGCTGGGCTGCGCGATGGCGAAGGCAGGAGTGGATGGGGCCGTGGTGGTGCAGGCGTGCGAGAACCTAGAAGAGACGAAATGGCTGCTCCAGTGCGCCGAGGAGAATCCCTGGATTCGCGGCGTTGTGGGGTGGGCGCCGCTGCTGGAGGGCGATGTCGCAGAGGTGCTACGGGAGTTTGCCGGGGCGAAGAAGCTGAAGGGTATTCGGTATGTGGTGCAGGCCGAGGCAGATGATTTCATCTTGCGCGAAGACTTCAACGCCGGCGTGGCGTCGCTGCTGGGCACGGGATTGGTCTACGACATCCTGATCTTCGAGCGGCATCTGGCGAATACGGTGGAGTTTGTGAGGAGGCATCCGGAGCAGAGATTTGTGCTGGACCATGTGGCGAAGCCAAAGATTCGCGCCGGAGAGTTGGAGCCGTGGCGGCGGAACCTGTTTGCACTGGCCGAAAGTGGAAACGTTTCCTGCAAGATCTCCGGGATGGTGACCGAGGCGGACTGGGATGCGTGGACGCCCGCAGGACTTCGGCCGTATCTCGATGCGGCGCTGGAGGCGTTCGGGCCAGAGCGGCTGATGGCGGGGTCGGACTGGCCGGTCTGCCTGCTGGCGAGCGGTTATGGCCGCTGGTGGGAGACGGTACGGGAGTGGATCGAGGCGTTGAGCGCGGGCGAGAGAGACGCGATCCTGGGCGGGACGGCGGCGCGAGTCTATGGGTTGGAGCGGAGCTGAGATGGTGTCATCCGTCGATGGATGACGAAGTTTGTGGAGGGTGTAGATGGCTGCGAACGAGCGAGGCGGCTTTTTCGATGACGCCTTCATCGCCGCCAGCGCCTTGCAGCCAGTGGATATCTTTATCGCGGCGGAACCAGGTGCCCTGGCGCTTGGCGTAGTTGCGATGGCCCTGCTGGGCGCGGGCGACGGCCTGTTCGCGGGTGCATTCGCCGCGCAACACAGAGACCGCTTCGGCGTAGCCGAGCGAGGTGAGCGGGCGGCAGTCGTAACCGTAGCGTTCGACGAGCCGCTCGGTCTCTTCGACGAGGCCGCGGTCGAACATCTCCGCCGCGCGCTGGTTGATGCGCTCGTAGAGGCGCTCGCGGCCGGGGTCGAGCCCGAGGCGCAGGATGCGATAGCCGGCGAGCGCGTCGCGGCCTTTTTGCCACTGGGCGGTAAGTGGCTGCTTCGCAGTAAGACATACTTCGATGGCGCGGATGACCTTCGAGATGTCGTTCGCGTGAATGGCGCTCGCGGCCTTCTCGTCGAGACGAGACAGCATCTGGTGAAGGTGCGCCGCGCCATGATCGGAGGCCTGCTGGCGCAGGTCGGCGCGAAGCTCGGGCTGGCTCGGCGGGGCAGGGAAGAGGCCGTCGATCAGCGCTCGCAGGTAGAGGCCGGTGCCTCCGGCGACGATCGGCAGATGCCCCCGCTCGCGGATGCCAGCGAGGGCCTCGCGCGCGCCGCGGCTGTAGTCGCCCGCCGTGCAAGCTTCGTTGGGCGAGACGACGTCTATCATGTGGTGCGGGACGCGGGCGCGCTCCTCGAAGCTGGGCTTGGCGGTGCCAATCTCCATCTCGCGATAGACGGCGACCGAGTCGCAACTGACGATCTCTCCGTTTAAGGTCTCGGCGAGATGGATGGCGAGCGAGGATTTCCCGCTTGCGGTCGCGCCGACTACGACGATGAGCGGAGTCTCTACCAAAGCCGCCACCATCCCGGCGTGAAGACGCGATGCACGCCGGCGCGAAGTACCGCGAAGACGATTGCCGCCACGGCAAGCAGCACCAGCCCTCGAACCTGACTGCGGCGTTCTCGCGCTTGCTGGGACGAAGGCTCCATTGCCGCCTCCGCTACTCTTTCTGGTTGTATTGGAAGGTGCCGCGAATCTCGATGTAGGGTCCGTGAAAATCCTTAGGGAGATGGGGAAAATTTCCCTCGCTGGTAAGAGCGCCCCAGGCAGCCTTGTCGAGGGAGACGTCGCCCGAGGGCCCTTCGAGCTTCATGTCGGCGATGCTACCGTCCGCATTGATCGTCATCCGAATGACGACCGTCCCCCGCTTTGAGATGGGCGGAAAGACGCTGATCGGCAGCAGCGGGTCCCAGTTGCGATACACGTCCTGGACCATATGGCGCTGCCATGCCGTGAAGTCGACCCCCTGGGTGTCGGTAAGGATGTCGACCCCCGAGGCGATACTCGGAGCGGCTTTACTCGGGGCAGGAGGGTAGCCGCTGCCACCGCCGCCGCCGCGCATCGCCTGCTGCACCTGGTCGCGCGCGCTCTTGGGCTGGTTGCCGAAGTCGGGGCGGCCGGCTCCGGCGGCGGGAGCCGGTGCGGAAGGCAGAGCGGCCTGCTGCTGCGGCACGGGCTGCTGGATCGGCGATTGCTGGACCACCGGCGGCGGAGCGGGCGCTGCCGGCTGTGCGGCCGGGGCTGGCGGAGCCTGTTGTGGCACCGGAGCCGGAGCCTGCGGCGCGGCCTGCTGCGTTTCAGGCGTCTTGGAGGCCGGCATCTTCGGTGCGGCCTTGAAACGCGGGGCGTGGTCGAGCGCCCGCTGCACGTCGGCCGGAATGTTCAGCCGGGTCAGCTCCTTGTCCCGCTTCAGGCCGATCGGCGTCACGAACCTTGGAGTCCTGGGAAGATATCGCGGCGCGAAGATCAGCAGCACCACGACCGCCATCCAGAAGAGCAGCGAGATGTAGACCGACTCGCGAAACCGGGCTTTGGCGCGCTCGTCATCGAGCGAGTCGAGCAGGTGGACCAGTTCGCTGTGGTCGAGTTCGCCGAAGCGTCCCGCCCGGATCCGTCCGCTCGAAGCATCCTGCTTCGGCGGGGGAGGTGTGGTCGGGGCAGGGTTTGGCGGCGTCTCTAGGGTCGGCATCTCGATGAGGGTGTGACGTTCGGCGGGAGGGTTAAGTTACTCAGCAAGGAATCTGGCGACTACTCCGCCAGAGCTCAACGCCGCGACCGAATCTTCTTATTTTCTCATCTTTGCCGCGCTGCAGGGGCAGGATTGGCGGCTTCTTGAGCGGGAACCTCTCAGCGGAACGGATTGGGAACGAGGTTCGAGGCCGGCCAGTGGCCGGGCTGAGCGTTTTCGTTGAGGCCGATGGAGATGGGCGTCGAGACGGGGTTGACGGCGATGTTGTAGCCGTCGACGAGGATGGAGGGATCGCCAGCGAGGTCTTTGGTGGCGGCTTCGATGGTGATCTCGCGGGATTCGCCGGGGATGAGGGAGATGTAGTTGTCGGAGTAGAAGACTGGTAGCACCCGGTTTCCGGTGGACTTCTGATGGAGCTGGAGGTGGGTCATCAGGGCGACGGTCGTGGTGGGGTTGCGGATGGTGACGGTGAGGAGCGTGTTCGCGCCTTCGGTGCGGGAGGTTGCGGTGATGTCGAGGTTTGCCGTGGGCAGCGCGGCGAGGCCGGTGAAGTCGTCCTGGGCGACGTTCTGCCAGTAGAAGTTCGTCGACAGCAGCTTGCCGGTCGAGTCGGTGAGGTCGAGCTTGACGAAGTAGAGCGCCTGCCTTGTCTGCGGCACGAACTGGAAGGCCTTGATGGTGCTGCTGCCGGGGACTGAGGCGACCGGTATGTCCCCCTGCGTGGTGATCTTGCCGTCGAGGGCGTATTCAGTCGAGCGAACGCTGAGGCCGGTGAGCGGCTCCGGGGTGTTGTTGACGATCTCGACGCCAAAGTTGCCCTCGTTGAGCTGGACGTGGATCTTCTCGGCGGCCTTCTTCGCGCCGTAGAGCGCGGCGTTGGGTTCAAGGTCGTAGTGGTAGAGCTGCCAGACGAAGCTGGGCTGCGCGGGGTGGCTCATCCAGGTGATGACGCCGGTGGTCTCCTTGAACATCCCCGCGTTGCGGCCCTCGTACATGGCGCGGAAGGCCTCGTAGTTGGCGAGCTGGGACTTGCGGACGAAGTCGGCGAGGTTGCGGACGGGACCGTAGCGCTTGGCGATCTCGGAGGGGTAGGCGTCGCCGCGCTGGGCGCCGCGGGCCATGTCGTGCTGGGCCCAGTCGTCGTTCTGGGTCTCCCAGTCTTTCTCGGGCATCATGCCCTGGATGGACTCGAGGGTGGGCACGGAGACGGAGCCGGTCTCGGTCTTGAAGCTCTCGTTGATGTCGTAGAAGAAGCGGGGCGAGCGCCAGTAGTAGGGCCCGCCGGAGTGCACGCCGCGGCCGTCGGCGGAGTTGGACTGGTAGAGGCGGGTGGGATCGAGCTTGGCCATCATCAGCTTGAGCTGGTCGTCGAGCGCCTTGGGAGGGTAGCCCTCGTTGCGCGCGCACCAGACGGCGATGGCGGGGTGGTTGCGGTAGTGCAGGACCTTGTCTTCGACGTTGGCGAGGTAGGTGGGGATGTCGGTGACGTTGGGGCCGTCGTAGGGGTTGGGCTGGAAGAACTCGTCCCAGAGGAGGATGCCGTACTTGTCGGCCATGTCGTAGAAGTCGGGGTTGGTGCTCTGGCCCACCCAGTTGCGGATGATGTTGAGGTTGGCGAGGGCGTGCATGTGGAACTGGGCGTCGAGGCGCTCGCGGGGCACGCGCTTCATGGCCTCGTCGAGGCCCCAGTTGCCGCCGCGCGCCATGATCTTGACTCCGTTGACGGAGAGGGTGAGATTTTCGGAGTCGGCGACGGCGTACTCGATCTTGCGGATGCCGAAGTTGGTGGTCTGTTCGTCGGAGGCGGACTTGTCTTTTCCGGTTTCGAAGGTCAGGGTCAGTTGGTAGAGGTTCTGCGGGCCGTAGCCGTTCGGCCACCAGAGCGCGGGATGCTCCATATGGAGCGACGGCGTCGACTGGGGATCGAGCGAGACGTTCACGACGGTCTTGGCACCCACGGTGAGCGCCTGCTCGAAGACCGCGGCAGGCTTATCGCTCGCGGGATAGGAGCCGATGACTCCGCGAAGCACCCCGGTCACCGGCTCGGAGGTCTCGTTCTTCAGTGTCGCTGCCACGGTCAGGTCCGCGTACTCATGCCCCTCGGCGAGCTCCGATCTCACGACAGGGTCCTTGATCACCACCGCGCCGGTGGAGTAGAGCGTCACCGGCTGGTAGATGCCGGTGTCGCGGTCGCGGACGGCGGGGAGCCAGTCCCAGCCGATGGTGGAGAGGAAGGTCGGGCCGTCGATGGCGGTGTCGCCGCCGTTCTTGCCGACTCCGTTGGCGACGGTGTGCTCGATGGGCGTGCCGGGGTGCGGCTGCGGGGCGACCAGGACGGCGAGGACGGCGGTCGTGCCGGGTTTTGCCAGGGCGGAGATGTCGAGATCGGTGCGGATGAAGGCACCGCGCGTGGTTCCGGCGCGCTGGCCGTTCACCCAGATCTCCGACGAGTAGTTGATGCCGCCGAAGTGCAGCCAGGTGTGCCGGCCTTTGTAGGCTGCGGGCACGGCGAAGGTGGTGCGGTACCAGTAGCTGGTCTTGTTCAGGCTCTCGGGGATGAGGCGCATGTTCTCGCCATAGAGGGGCTCGGGGTAGATCTTGTTGTCGACCAGCGTGGTGAGGACGGTGCCGGGGACGGTCGCGGTGTACCAGGCATCGGATTCGGGCTTGAATTTCGATGTGGAGATGAGCTCGGGGGCGGCGGTGACCTTCGCGGCATCCTGGAGCTGCCAGCCGGCGGCGATCGGGAGGGGCGTCTGGGCAGATGCGGGGACGGTCTTCAGCATGAGGGCACCGGTGAGGAGGACGACAGCGAACCGCGCGAGAGACATGGGCTTCCTTCTTGTTTTGTGTGGGCCGAGGAAGACTCCCGGCGAGTTCGATCTTAGCTGAATAAGTGCGGTTTGCTTAAGGGCACGGTTTTAAGGCCAAAGTTGAGGTGCGGGTACAGCGGTTGCGGCACGGCTGAAGCCGTGCCCTTAACCGGGACCGTATGCTGTATGTGTATCCAGGCGCGGAACCAAAGGAGCAAGTGATATGGCGAGGCTGGGGTTTCTGGGACTAGGGATTATGGGCGGACCGATGGCGCTGCGGCTGATCGAGGCGGGCCATGAGGTCGCGGTGTGGTCGTATAGCGCGGGGAAGACGGACGCTTTCGTGGCGAAGGGAGCGGTTGCGTGTGCCGCTCCGGCGGAGGTGGCGAAGCGCAGCGAGTGCGTCTTCCTCTGCGTGGGCGATACGGAGATGGCGCGGAAGGTGATTCTGGGCAAGGACGGGCTCGCTGAGGGCTCGGTTGCGGGGGCGATCATCGTCGACTGCAGCACCATTGCGCCTTCGGCGAGCAAGGCGATGGCGGCGGAGCTGCAGGCGAAGGGGATCGCGTTTCTCGATGCGCCGTGCACGGGATCGAAGGCGGGCGCCGAGGGCGGGTCGCTGACGTTTATGGTGGGCGGCCCGAAGGAGACCTTCGAGAAGGTAAGGCCGTGGTTCGAGGCGATGGGGAAGCTGCTCTACTACTGCGGCGGCCCGGGGATGGGGCTGCACGCGAAGCTGTCGCAGAACATGGTTCTCGGGAGCCTGCTGCAGGCCTTCAACGAGAGCATGGTGCTGGCCGCGAAGGCGGGCGTCGATGCGGAGATGATGCTCGATATTTTGAATAACAGCGCGGCGCGGTCGGGGATGATCTCGGCCAAGGCACCCAAGGTATTCGCGCGGGATTTCTCGACGCACTTCTCGGTGAAGTGGCTGGAGAAGGACATGGCGCTGATGCTGGAGTCGGCGGCGGAGCTGAATGTGCCGCTGCCGGTGACGGCGGTCTCGCAGCAGATGTATCGGGCGGCGATCGCGAAGGGGTTCGGCGAGGACGATATGTGCGGGTCGATCCGGGTGCTGGAGGAGATTGCCGGGGTCACGGTGAAGGGGTGAGTGGCATCGCGGAGGATTGTGCCGCGTCGAGTTCCCATGTCTCAGAGTCGAGACATGGGAGCACCCGCCGGTGCCGCGCTGGGGCTCCGGCCTATACCTCAGAGCCCGTGCTTCAGAGCCCATGTCTCAGAATCGGGAGATGGGCCAGCCGCACCCCCATTTAGAAGCCTGTATCGCCGGAGTCGGAGCTGAAGTCGTCCCCGCCGGAGCTGTCGTCTGAGGTGAAGTCGTCCGTGCCCGAGTCGTCCGTGCCACTGTTGTCGTCGAAGTTGTCGCTGCCGGTGTCTCCGGTAGCGGTGTCCGTTCCAGAGGCGTCGAGCAAGTCGTCTCTTCCGTAGTTGTGGTCGTTGCGGTCGACGGCGTCTTCAAAGGAGCCGGGAGTGTCGCGGCGGTCTTCGATGTCGGAGGAGAGATTCTCGGTGTGACCGGGGGCGGCGTCGCCGTAGTAGTTGTTGATGATCTCCTCGCGTCCTCCGCCGAAGCCTCCGCCTCCACCATAGCCGCCGAAGCCGTGCATCAGGCTCTCGATGCCTTCAAAGGCGATGGCCCCGGCGGCGACACCGGCGGCGGTCTGCATGGCCCCGCGCAGGAATCCGCCGGACTGGGGAGGGACGTACTGGGGCTGGCTGTACTGGGGCGGCGCGTACTGCGGCT
>Ga0116227_10014202_pt1 | contig 12219 bp, 14 predicted proteins | sample S1TSphgellanicum_FD_89693 | JGI IMG/M metagenome (GOLD analysis project Ga0116227, IMG submission 89693) | Host-associated microbial communities from peat moss isolated from Minnesota, USA - S1T2_Fb - Sphagnum magellanicum MG | ecosystem: Host-associated > Plants > Peat moss > Unclassified... | reverse complement strand
CAAATTTATAATGCCGTTAGTTGTGGCGTGTTTCGAGGAGGGGTTGATGGCGGGCCGTTTTGAAGCCGGGGTTGAATTGCACGGCCTGCAGTTGCAACGGCTACGCGCCACGGTGGCGCATGTTTATGCCAATAACGCGCACTACCGCGCGGCGTTCGATAAGGCCGGTGTCACGCCGGAGGATGTGCGGTCGCTGGCGGATATCGCGCGTCTGCCGTTCACCACCAAGGCGGATCTGCGGGCGCATTATCCGTTTGGGTTTTTCTCAGTGCCCATGGAACAGGTGGTTCGGGTTCACGCCTCATCCGGCACCACCGGCAAGCCGACGGTGGTAGGGTATACCAGGGAAGATATCGCAACCTGGGCGTCGCTGGTCGCGCGCTCCATCACGGTTGCCGGTGGAAGGCCGGGGATGAAGGTGCAGGTGGCCTACGGCTACGGCCTGTTTACTGGCGGGCTGGGCGCCCATTACGGCGCGGAAGCCGCGGGCTGCACGGTGATTCCGATGTCCGGCGGGCAGACCGAAAAACAGGTGCAACTCATCCTCGACTTTCGGCCGGAAATCATCATGGTAACGCCGAGCTATATGCTCACGATCCTGGACGAATTCCGGCGGAAGGGCATCGACCCCCGGTCCACGTCCCTAAAAATCGGCATTTTCGGCGCCGAGCCCTGGACGGATGCGATGCGCGGCGAAATCGAGGCAGCGTTCAACATCGATGCCGTGGATATTTACGGCCTATCCGAAGTAATGGGCCCGGGCGTGGCCAGCGAAGGCGCAGAAAAAAAAGATGGGCCGACGATCTGGGAGGATCATTTTTATCCGGAGATTATTGATCCGGTGACCGGCGCGGTGCTCCCAGATGGGCAAATCGGCGAGCTGGTCTTCACCTCGCTTACCAAACAGGCAATGCCGGTGATCCGCTACCGCACCCGCGACCTCACCTGCCTGTTGCCCGGCACGCTGCCCGGCGAACTTGGCGCGATGCGGCGGATGGGGCGGATACGCGGCCGTTCGGACGACATGATGATCATCCGCGGCGTCAATGTGTTTCCTACACAGGTGGAAGAACTGCTGTTCCGCTGCCCGGGCCTGGCGCCGCATTTCACCATTGAACTCAGCCGGCCGAACCGGATGGATGAAATGAAAATCATCGTCGAGGCGAAGATCGACGCCGCCGATGACGGCACGATGTCGGACGAACAAACCCGCCTCGCCGGCTTCATCAAAGAGGTCATCGGCGTCACCGCAACGGTCGAGGTAGTAATGCCCGGCACCATCGCCCGCTCCATCGGCAAGGTGCAGCGCATCCGGGATTTGAGGAAGCTTTGATGATGGGCAAGGTCATGCGAGGTCGCGGAGAATTCCATGTCGGCCGATGAAATAGCCCAGCGCGTCGCGGCGGTGATGCAGGCGCGGGAGAGCCGGTTGCTCGGCGGCGGGATCGTGGTGGAGGTAGTGCGCGCCGGTTACGCGAAATTATCCCTGAAGATCGTGGAAGACATGCTTAACGGCCATGGCACGGCGCATGGGGGCGTGATTTTTACACTGGCGGATGTCGCTTTTTCCTACGCCTGCAACGGCCGCAACGAGGCGACAGTGGCGCAAGCTGCCTCCATCACCTTTCTCACCCCGGCGCGGGCGGGCGAGATCATCACGGCCGAAGCGGTCGAACAGGCGCGCGAGGGCCGCTCTGGCGTCTATGCCGTAACTGTGCGCGGCGCGGAGACCCAAGTGGTCGCGGTGTTCCAGGGCCAGTCCCGGAGCATCGGCGGCAAGGTGGTTGATGAGTGAAGCCGGGCCGGTGGTAGCGGCTAGGCGCTAGCCTTGGTATAGGGGCTGAGAACAACGGAGGGACCGCCGATGTATACGGTTGAACTGACCAAGCAGAATGACACCGCGGTTGTCGAGGATGCGGCGAAAAATGCGGCGTTCGAGGCGCGGGTGGCGGCCGATGAGTTTGTCGAGCCAAAAGACTGGATGCCGGCGGCGTATCGCAAGACCCTGGTGCGGCAGATTTCCCAACATGCGCATTCAGAGATTGTCGGCATGCTGCCGGAAGGCAACTGGCTGACCCGGGCGCCGACGCTCAGGCGGAAGGCGATTTTGCTGGCGAAAATCCAGGACGAGGCCGGCCACGGGCTGTATTTATACGCCGCGGCGGAAACGCTGGGCGCGTCGCGCGATGAGATGACCGAGGCGCTGCACTCAGGTGCTGCCAAATATTCCAGCATTTTCAATTACCCAACCCTCACCTGGGCAGACATCGGCGCCATCGGCTGGCTCGTGGACGGTGCTGCGATTCTGAACCAGGTGCCGCTGCAGCGCACCTCTTACGGCCCCTACGCAAGGGCGATGGTCCGTATCTGCAAGGAAGAAAGCTTCCACCAGCGCCAGGGCTATGAAAGCATGATGGTTTTGGCCAACGGCACGAAGGAACAGAAGCGCATGGCGCAGGATGCGCTGAACCGGTTCTGGTGGCCGGCGCTGATGATGTTTGGCCCGCCGGATGATAATTCGCCGAACTCGGAACGCTCGATGCGTTGGCGGGTAAAACGCGACACGAATGACGAACTGCGGCAAAAATTCATCGATGTGACGGTGCCGCAGGCGGAGGCATTGGGGCTGACGGTGCCCGACCCCGATCTGAAATGGAATGAGGCCCGCGGATCGTACGATTACGGCGCCATCGACTGGGAAGAGTTTTACGCGGTCGTCCGCGGTGAAGGCCCGGTAGGCAAAGACCGAATAAAAGCCCGCGTGGACGCCTGGGAGGATAACGCCTGGGTACGCGAAGCGGCGATGGCGCACGAAGCCAAACGCGCCGCCCGCAAGGCGGCCTGAAATGGAAATGCCGCTCTGGGAGGTGTTCGTGCGGAGCAAACACGGCCTCTCGCACCGGCATGTGGGCAGCGTGCACGCCGCCGACCCGCGGATGGCGGTGGAAGCGGCGCGCGATGTCTATACCAGGCGGATGGAGGGGGTGAGCCTTTGGGTGGTGCGCTCGGACGAGATTACGGCCTCCGACCCCGGTGAATCGTCGTCTCTGTTCGAGCCGGCCGAAGACAAGGTCTACCGGCATCCGACGTTTTACGTGGTGCCTGACAATATAAAGCACATCTGATGGATCGTGATTTTCTGCTGCAACTTGGCGATGACGCGCTGATTTTGGGGCACCGGCTGAGCGAATGGTGCGGCCATGCGCCGACGCTGGAAGTGGACCTGGCATTGGCGAATCTTGGCCTGGATCTGCTGGGCCAGGCGCAGTTTTTCCTGGGCCTCGCCGGCGATGCCGACCAGCTGGCCTATAAGCGGGATGCCCACGAATTCAAAAACTGCCTGCTGGTCGAACAACCAAACGGCGATTTTGCCCGCACCATCGCCCGGCAGTTCTTCTTCTCCACCTGGCACGAATTGCTACTCCGCCGCCTGCGGGATGGGGATGACGCGGCGGTGGCCGCGGTGGCGGGCAAGGCGGTGAAAGAGGTCGCATATCACGCCCGCTTTGCCGCCGAATGGGTGGTGCGGCTGGGCGATGGTACCGATGAGAGCCGGCGCAGAATGGTGGAGGGGCTGGACTGGTGCTGGCGCTTCGTTGATGAACTTTTTGCCGGCGAAGAAGCGGCGCTGCGCCCGGTTTGGGATGAGCGCGTTGCGGAAGTGCTGGCGGAAGCCGGGCTGGCGCTTCCCGCGAAAGTGCGCGGCATAACCGGCGGGCGCACCGGCAAACATACGGAGCATTTGGGGCATATTCTGTCAGAGATGCAGTTTTTGCAGCGGGCCTATCCGGATGCGGTTTGGTGATGCTGGAAGATACGATTTTCGCACTGCTCGGAACTGTGCCGGACCCGGAAATTCCGGTGATTTCGCTGACAGAGCTTGGGATTGTGCGCGAAGTGCGGCTGGGCGAGCCGCCGGAAGTGGTGATCACGCCCACCTATTCCGGCTGCCCGGCTTCGATTGAAATTCACGCCAGCATCCGCCGCGCGCTGGATGGCGCCGGGCTGGGCCATGTGAAGATAACGACCGAATTGTCGCCGGCCTGGACCACGGATTGGATTTCCGCTCCGGGCCGCGAAAAACTGCGCGCCTACGGCATTGCGCCGCCGGAGACCGCGGCGGGACGGCTGGCGCGTAAGGACGAAGCGCCGGCGATCTGCCCGCAATGCGGCTCAGGCAATACCGCGGAGATCAGCCGGTTTGGCTCGACACCGTGCAAGGCGCTGTGGCGCTGCCTCGCCTGCGCGGAGCCGTTCGACCGGTTCAAGTGCATATGATTCCGGGGTTTCACGCCTTACAAGTCGCCGAGGTACGCCGCGAGAGTCTTGACGCCGTCTCGATCCGGTTTGTTGTTCCCGAAGACCTTAAGTCGATTTTTGCGTTCAAAGCCGGGCAGCACCTGGCCCTGCGCGCCGAGATCGATGGGGAGGACGTGAGACGCAATTATTCAGTCTGTGCCTCTCCGCTGGACGGTGAGCTACGGATTGCGGTGAAAGCCCTGCCGGGCGGCAAATTTTCATCCTACGCTAACAAAATTTTGAAAGCCGGCGACGTGCTGGAAGTGATGCCGCCGGCCGGCCATTTCACCGCCGATTTTCTTTCCGCGCGCCCCGCCACCTATGCGGCCTTCGCCGCCGGATCGGGGATCACGCCTGTCCTGTCCATCATGAAAACCGTTTTGAAAACGGAGCAAAAAAGCCGGTTCACGCTGTTCTACGGCAACCGGCATAGCAACAGCATTCTGTTCCTGGAGGAGCTGGCGGGCCTGAAAAACCGGTACATGGGTCGCCTCGAAATCTTTCATTTCCTGTCGATGGAAGAAGACGACATAGCACTTTTCAATGGCCGGCTGGATGAGAGCAAATGCGCGGAGATTTTGCGCACCCTGGTTGATCCTTTGTCAGTAGAAAAATTTTTCGTCTGCGGACCGGAGGGCATGATGCTCGCGGCGGAATCAGCACTGCTGCAAGCCGGCGTGGCGGCGGAAAAAATTCTGCTGGAACGCTTCCTGGGGGCAGCACCTAGTGCCGCGCAAAGCGAGAGCGCCTTGGCCGCCGCCCGCGCCGCCGCCGGGCGGCGCATGAGCATTGTGCTGGATGGCCGTAAATCCACGGTGGTGTTCGATGCCGCCCTTGGAAATATTCTGGACAGTGTACGCGCCGCCGGAATGCCAGCACCCTTCGCCTGCAAAGGCGGCGTCTGCGCCACCTGCCGGGCCAAACTGCTCGCCGGCGCCGTCGACATGAAAGTGAACTACGGCCTGACGCCGGAGGAAGTGGCGCAAGGGTATATTCTTACGTGCCAGGCCACCCCACGCGGCGATGACGTCGTGGTCAGCTACGACGGGTAGTCACGGCGCCTGGTTCAGCAGGCGGTGGTAATAATCATGCGCCGGCGGGGGCACGCCGGGGGTGGCGTCGTCTTTTATAATCTGCTGCTGAATCTCCCGCGCCGGGTTGGTGCCGCCAAAACTGAAGTTCGGGTCGGATTGTTCATCCGGCACGCCGTTAATGCCGTTTTCCTCCTGCGACTGGCCGGGCATGTCCTCGCTGCCCTGGCTGATTGACATTCGGCCCTTCTGCGCCGCCGCCAGCGCCGCCGCGGCTTTTTGCAGGGCCGTGATGGCGGCGTTTTCATTGTCTTCGGCACCGGCGTTATCCTGCTGGCCCAGCGCGCCCTCGGCACTCCGCATCGCCGCTCCCGCGTCGCCCAACCCCGGCACCGGCACGCCGGCCTGGCTCAAATTCTGCATCGTCGCATTCAACTGCGAGAGCAGTGCTCCTTGTTCGGCCGGCGTCGCGCTGCCCTTATGCGTCTGGTCCAGCACCGCGGCTTCGCCCTTGGTCATCTGGGCGATTTGTTGCGCCGCCGCATCAGCCGCCGCCGCTTTCGCCGCTTCGGCCGCCGTCATCGGCTTGGCGGATTGCAGGGCCTGCAGCACCTGCTGTAACTGCTGCAATTCCTGCGCTGCCTGCGCCGTCCGCCCCGCCGCCTCGTCAGCCGCGATTTTCCGGGCCAGCCGGTCCAGCGCCGACATATCCATTTTTTGGCCGGCCTGGTTCGGCGCCGTCGGCTGCGCTGTCGCCAGATGTTGTGCCAGTGCCTGTTCCATCGCCTGCAGCAGTTTTTGCAAAGCACCGGCATCCGCCGCCTGGCCGTGCAGCCCCCGCTCCAGCGCCGAGATCAGCGCCTGGTTGCTGGCCGCCAGTGCTTTTTCTCCGGCAAAATCCGGCCCGGCTTCGATTTCCTTTTCCAGCGCCAGCATGCGGTCCACCGCGGCTTGCGCGCCGGTCTGGCGCAGCGCGATGGCGGTTGCAAGTGCTGCCATCTGCACATCGGCCGAGGGGGTGATGGCGCTTGGCGGTGCCGCGGCCAGCGCGTGCAGGCCGTTCGCCGTGTTCAGCCCATCCGCCGGCTGCAACGCCAGATGCTGCCGCAAGCCGGCCAGCGCCAGCGCCGTCGGGTCCGTCAAAGCCAGCCCTGGCAGGGTCAGTTTATCGCCCCGGTCAACTGACGCGCTGACCCCCCCCAGATTCGTGGCGGTCAGCACCAGCCCGACTGGAACGCCGGCATAAGGCGAATCCGTCAAATCCACGGCGCCGCTGCCATCGCCGACATCGGTGTGCAGCGGAAATTTCAAAACCAGCCCTTGCGCGCCGCCCACCGGGTAAAATGTTGCGCCGAACGACGCCAGGCCGAACTTGTCCGCCACATTCCAATGCATCCCGACGGTATTGCCCTTGCTCACCCCAACGCCGGTCAGCCGGATCACCGGGGCGCCCGGCGGCGCCGCGTCAATTTGCCACCAGCCAAGCCGGTGCCACCACGGCCCGACCGCCAGCACGCCGGAGGCGCTTATCACCGCATCCGCCCGGTGGCTGGTCTCATCCAGCGCGCTGTAGCCGAGGGTTGCGCCATCCAGCAGTGCCGCCGGCGGGTTGGCCGCGCCATCGACAATCACGCTGACCCGGCTCCCCATCAGCACTGAAATCGTTTTCTGCTCCGGCGACAGCAGCAGCGGCGGCGCCTGCACATAATCCGGCGGCGTGATCCACACTGTCACGACCGGCCCGGCAAAAGGCCAGTCCGGCAGCGCGAAGGCGCCGGCGAGCCGTGCCGGGGCCAACGGCCCGGCGATCACCACGCCGGTGAGCAGGAGCAGGAACAAAAACCCGCGCAGCGCAAACCGGTCGCGCGCCGCCGCCCGCGGCGCCGGTGTGCCGGTTCTCGCGCCGGCGATCATCCGCTCCACCCGCATCTGGTGCGCCCGCCACAGCGCCAGCGCCATTTCTTCTCCGGTCTCCGGCGCATCATCCAGGTCGGCGAAGGGCCGGTGTTTTAGTCCCGACGCCGACTCAATTCGCCGGTCGATTTTTTGGTCACCCGGCCGCTTCAGCCGCGCTAGGCCGAAACCGAATGCCGCCAGTGCCAGGAGCAGAACACAGACAAATGCCCAGCCATTGCCGAAGCCGAACAGGGCCGCCACCAGATAGGCCACGCAAATGAAGCAGCCAGGCGCCAGGGCGGCGCAAAAATCCTCGGCCCATAGCAGCCAGAAAGCGCGCCGCCGCAGCCGGGCGATGGCGCTTACGGAATCCTCTCGTGCGCCCATAAATCCTCGGTCCTCTGCCGCGGCGAAATTATTTTGCTCCGCCCCTCATTCACAAGCACCGCGGCGGCGCGCGGCCTCGCGTTGTAAGTGCTGCTCATCACCGCGCCATAGGCGCCGGCGTCCAGTATAGCGATGCGGGCACCCGGCGCGAAAACCGGCAAATCCCGGGCGGCGGCAAAAATATCGCCGGTTTCGCAAACTGGCCCCACCACATCCGCAGGCGAGCACGAGCTTACGAAATCAACCGCGCTGACAGGCAGAATGCCGTGATAGGCGTCATAAAGCGCTGGCCGGAGCAGGTCGTTCATCGCCGCGTCCAGCACCACAAACCGCTTTTTTTCGCCGTGCTTTTCCAGAATTACCGAGGCCAATAATAGCCCGGCTGGGCCCACCAGATATCGCCCGGGTTCGAGCAGAAGTTTTACCCCAAGGCCGCCCACTTCCCGCCGCGCCATGTTGGCAAACGCGGCGAGCGAAATGCCCGGCTCATCGCCGTAGCCGATCCCCAGCCCGCCGCCGAGGTCCAGCACATCCACAACCTGCCCGGCCTCCCGCAACGCAAGCACCAGCGCCGCCGCCTTGGCATAGGCTTTTGCGTAAGGTGCGGGAGACTGAATCTGGCTGCCGATGTGCAACGCGAGACCCACCGGCTCGATCCCTGGCAATGAAGCCGCGCGCGCGTACAACTCCAGAATTTCCGCCGCCGGGATGCCGAATTTATTGTCCGCCTTGCCGGTGGTGATTTTCGCATGGGTCCCGGCGTCTACGTCCGGGTTCACCCGCAAGGCGATTTTCGCAGTTGTGCCCATGGCGGAGGCTGCGGCGGACAAAAAATCCAACTCCGCCGCGCTCTCCACGTTGATCTGCCCGATCCCCGCCGCCAGTGCCGCCGTCATATCCGCGACCGTCTTGCCGACGCCGGAGAACACGATTTGCGCCGCCGCCACGCCAACTTTTTGGGCGCGTAAAAATTCGCCGAGGCTGACCACGTCCGCCCCAGCGCCCATTTCGCGGAGTACAGACAGAATCGCCAGATGGTCGTTGGCTTTGACGGCGTAGTGAATATGCGGCGTCAGCCCCGCCGCGGCGAAGGCATCGCGCAGGGCGGCGTAGCGCGCCCGGATCGTGCCGGCCCCGTACACCCAGGCCGGCGTCCCGAATTCATCGGCAATCGCATTCAGCGGCACGCCCTCAAAACACAGCCCATCCTGCGCGTGCATCTTCAACGCCGGCCTTGCCGCCAGCAGATCCCCCAGGCTGGGGTGAAGAAAATTAATTTGCGGGATAGACATGCGGATAGGTCTCGGCCGAAGCCGGGCCCGGCGGCGTCGGCGCCCCTCGCCGGCCGCAGCCCGCCAGCGCCAGCGCCAGCATTATCGATATCACCAGAATCTTCATGCCAAAGCCTCCAGCCATTTTTTTGCCGCCGCCGCCACGTTTTTCTCCGCCGTCCCGCCGAAGCTGGTGCGGGAGTTGACGGATGCTTCCACTGTCAGCACCCCGAATATTTGGTCCGTAATCCGCGGCTCGACAAACTGCATGTCCGCCAGAGACAAATCGGGCAAATCCACGCCTTTCTGTTCCGCCAGGGCGACGATGCGGCCGGTGACATGGTGGGCGTCGCGGAACGGCATTTTCAGCACCCGCACCAGCCAGTCCGCCAAATCCGTCGCGGTGGAAAACCCACTGCCTGCCAGCGCCTTCATGCGGGCGGTGTCCGGCGTCATGTCCCGCACCATGCCGGCAGTCGCGGCAAGGCAGAGTGAAATCGTTTCCACCGCGTCGAACACCGGCTCCTTGTCCTCCTGCATGTCCTTGGCATAGGCCATCGGCAGACCTTTCATGACTGTCAGCAGCCCGATCAGCGCGCCGAAAATCCGCCCGGTTTTGGCACGCGTGAGCTCCGCCGCATCCGGGTTGCGTTTTTGCGGCATGATGGAGCTGCCCGTCGTGAACGCATCGGAGAGAGAAATCAGCCGGTAGGGCGAGGAACACCAGATGATGATTTCCTCGGCGAAGCGCGAGAGATGCATGGCCAGAATCGACAGGGCGGACAAAAATTCCAGCGCGAAATCGCGGTCGGAGACGGAATCCAGCGAATTCGCCGTCGGCCGGTCGAAGCCCAGGGCCGATGCCGTCATGTCCCGGTCGATCGGAAAAGATGTTCCCGCCAGCGCCGCGGCACCCAGCGGGCATTCGTTCAGCCGGAACCGGCAATCCATGAGGCGGCCGGTATCTCGCGAAAGCATTTCCACATAGGCCAGCAAGTGGTGGCCAAAAGTTACCGGCTGGGCGGTTTGCAGATGGGTGAACCCCGGCATCACGCTGCCGGCGTGTTCGGCCGCGCGCGTGGCAAGGGCCAGCATCACGTCCTTCACCTGGGGAATGATGCCGTCAATCGCGTCGCGGACAAAAAGCTTGAAATCGGTCGCCACCTGGTCGTTGCGGCTGCGGCCGGTGTGCAGCCGGCGCGCCGCGTCGCCAGCGATATCGGTCAGGCGGACTTCGATATTCGTGTGGATATCCTCCAGCGCATCGACAAAATTGAATTTTTGCGCCTCGATCTCCCCGGCGATCCGCGCGAGCCCGGCGTCAATCGACGCCGCGTCTTCGGCCGTTATGATCCCGGTTTTCGCCAGCATCGCCGCATGCGCCCGGCTGCCGGCGATGTCCTGCCGCCAGAGCTTGCGGTCAAAGCCGATTGAGACGTTTATAGCCTGCATCACCGCATCGGGGCCGGAGAAAAACCGTCCGCCCCATTGCAACCCGCCAACCGGAGTTTCGTTCTTGCCTGTCAAACCCAACCGCCCATTGCTCACGCGCCGATCCATCGTCGCGACAGGCTTAGCCGCCGCCGCCATCGGGGGCAATTATGCTCGCGCGCAAGTGACCTTGGGGGATTTGCCGGATGCCGCCAGCGGCCTCGGCCTGGCCGCGCCGCGCCCGGCGCCCGACCTCGGTTTTTTCTCCGCCGCTGGCAAGCGGCTTAGTTTGGCGGGGTTTCGCGGCGCCGGTCTGTTGGTGAATATCTGGGCGACCTGGTGCGGCCCTTGCGTGGCCGAGCTGCCCAGCTTCGCCGCCATCGCGCCCCGGCTGGCGGCGAGCAAAATTCTGATCCTGCCGATTTCCATTGACGAGGAGGGGCTGAAAGCGGTGCAGCCGTTCTACGCCAGCCACAAAATCGCCAACCTCCCGATCCTGCTGGACCCCGACGGCACGGTCGCCGACACTTTGGGCGGCCCCGGCATCCCCATCACCATCGTCATCAACCCGGCCGGCCAGATCGTCGCCCGCGTGGACGGCGGCGCCAACTGGAACACCCCGGCCACCCTCGCCCGCCTCCACCACCTAGCCGGCACGGCAGCGTCGCCGGCGATAAGCGGGTTCCAGCCGGTCTGACGATTTTTCTTGCATTCAGGAGAAGTAAGGCATACAATCCATTACTTTCAAATCCAAGGTCACCATGCTCGCTGAACTCACCATCACCGCCAAGGGCCAGGTTACGCTCCGGCAGAGCGTTCTGGAGCATCTTGGCCTCACGCCTGGCCGTAAGGTCGGCGTTTCGCTGCTGCCGGATGGCCGGGTGGAGCTTCGGGCCACCGGCAAGCGGCATAGCGTTTCCGAACTGCGGGGCGCCTTGCACCGGCCCGGGCAGCGGAGCGTGTCGCTGGAGGAGATGCAGGACGCCATCACGCGCGGCCGTAACACTTGAGGATCGCGCTCGATACAAATGTCCTGGTCCGCTACCTGACCTGGGACGACGATATCCAGTCCCCGCTCGCCGCCAACACCATAGAAACCGCGGAAACCGTGATCCTCTCCGGCATCGTGCTCTGTGAAACCGCCTGGGTGCTGGCGCGCTCCTACAAGCGGCCGGCCAAGGATGTCGCGGCTGTGCTGCGCCGCTTCGTGCAGGCGGACACCGTGGAAACGGACCGTCCGCTCGCCGAAGCCGGCCTTGCCAGCCTGGACCGCGGCGGCGATTTCGCGGACGGTGTGATCCTGATGGAAGCCGAGCGCACCAAGGCCGAGCACCTCGTCACTTTCGACCAAGGTTTTTTCAAACGGGCAAAGTCAACCCGGCTGAAATGGCTCGGCCCGCCATAACCCCCGGCGTCCTCCGCCACACCCGGCGCGCATACCTTCCCGGCCTTGCGTTACCCCGCGGGCCTTGCCATTTGCGGTAACATGGAATTCACAAACGACCCGGTCGGCTGGCATGGCACGACCATTCTTTGCGTCCGGCGCGATGGCGCCGTGGCGATGGCCGGTGACGGCCAGGTATCACTCGGCAATACGGTGGTGAAGGGCAACGCCCGCAAAGTCCGCCGCATCGGCAATGGCGCCGTCATCGCCGGGTTTGCCGGCGCCACCGCGGATGCCTTCACCTTGTTGGAGCGCCTCGAAACCAAGCTGGAACGCTTCCCCAACCAGCTCGAACGCGCGTGCGTGGAGCTGGCAAAAGACTGGCGGACGGACCGCTACCTGCGCCGGCTGGAAGCCATGCTGATCGTCGCCGATGCCGACCGCAGCTTTACCCTCACCGGCAACGGCGATGTGCTGGAACCTTCGGATGGCATCGTCGCCATCGGCTCCGGCGGCAACT
>Ga0116227_10014201_pt1 | contig 12219 bp, 8 predicted proteins | sample S1TSphgellanicum_FD_89693 | JGI IMG/M metagenome (GOLD analysis project Ga0116227, IMG submission 89693) | Host-associated microbial communities from peat moss isolated from Minnesota, USA - S1T2_Fb - Sphagnum magellanicum MG | ecosystem: Host-associated > Plants > Peat moss > Unclassified... | reverse complement strand
TTACATTTCAATCCCAAAAAGATGTTATTTGGACTACCCTGGCAATTATATGGCCATTTTTTTTAATGGAGTTACATTTCTATATTTGTGTTTCTCTTGTGACCAGGACTTTTTTCTTTTTCAACTTTGGGACATTTGAAAAGCTCAAAAATTAGTTGTATTCACACCAGGAAAAAAAATCCAAAAGTTCTTCATGTTTTGTCAAATAATAGAAAAAATTATCCCCAATTTTATTTTTTGGGTGCATCTAATCTTTCACAAGGGTGTAGTCTTGCAAGCATATTACTACATAGTTCACCTCCCACTTAAGCATGTAATGTAATCATACTTGGCCATCATCACAAAGAAAGCATGGATTAGCACACCAAAAATTTTGATCCTTAGAAAAATAATAGATGGAAATAGGCTCAATTTAATTTATATGAACGAGTGTCTATTAGTGCAAATTTTTGTGAAAAATTTTGCAATTGGGAGAAAGAAAGAAAATTTTTATCTTAGATTCCTTTTTTATGAAACAAATTGTATAAATATTGGGTTTTTTTTGGAAAAATGTTGGCACATTAGGACTCTCTTTTTATTTTTGAAATAGATTGTCACCACTTTCATATTGTTCGGGCAGTTTTGTAGAAAATTGTTGCCAACTAATATTGATTGTATCTTGGGATGTTTGTTGCCTACTGCTATATAAAAATAGTTCAAAAAACCTCCTTTTAACTACCCAACATTTCAAAATCTAACTATTTAATTGTAATGTAACAATCACAAACTTATTGTTTATCTTCCATACACCATCAAAGATTTAATCCAACCATCATTTGATAATCATTTTAACAGTTATGGATTTTGGATTTTTTTTTTCCATGGACATTCTACTCCAATTATGTGTGAGGGGTAGAAACCAAATATTCATTACAATGAGATCATATTGTTCCCGATACTTATCATGCATGCTAGTTTGGTGGACACACACACTAAAGGTAAGCAACATAATTGGAAAGGGGTATTTAATAATCACAAATTTAGCTTGTGACAAATTAATAATGAAAACCATGTGAAGTTCATTGATTCATAAGTTCATACAATTTGAACACAAATATCATGCATTGAAAACATGTTTGACATATGAATAAATATGTTGATGAATGAAGTATAAACCTATGAATGAAAGCATGTCACATGAATTTTGCATCTTCTTATAAACTCATGTGTCAAATGTGTTTTCAATGCACAATATCAAAGTGTAAAATGTAAAAATTATGAATGAATGAATTTTGCACAATTTCCATTATTTACATCATTAAATGTTAAATTTGTGATTAGTAAATTAATTGTGCTCAATTCATTTGCAAATAAAGGGTTGTAAACAACTAAGGGAATCCAACTTGCTTTAAATCTCATTTCTGAAAGTTTTCTAATTACATAAAATGTTCCCAAATTTTTTAAAATTTGATAACTTTTTCATGTTGCGACAAAATCTCATGTCTCAATCATACTTGATTTTATAACTTAAAGTGCATTTTTGGGCTTTGATGAAAGTAATCAATTAATTGTGGTCCTTGATGTTGTGCAAATAATATACTACCTAACTTGATACTAATTTTGAAAAGGTTTTGCCACACTAAAAAATATTCACATGGAGTTTTGAAATTCAATAACTTTATGATTTTAAAGAAAAATTTTTGATGCATAAAAAAGTGCATAAAGGGGGTGTTTATAATAATCATGTACATACATGGATTTTTATTTTTTTTAATTAGGTTTAAAAACTAGAAAACTTATTCAAATTTTCACCCCAAAAAATGTTGAAATTTTTTTCCAAATTTTTTTTTGAAAAGGTGCCAAAGTTCCCTAAAAGAAGTAGATGGTCACATATTTTTTCCAATTTTATAAATGTAACATCACTAAAGCATTAATTGGGAACATATTTTCTAGAAAAGTGCTAAAAAATCACTCCAAGCCTCAAAAGATAATCTAGCACATTTTTTTTTTAAAAACTCAAATCAATTTTTTTTATTGAAAATCCACAAAAAAATCGAATATAACCCATCAATATCCATTTTTGAAGGTTGTTATTGCTATTTATGCATCCATAAAAATCCTCAAAAACATCATTTACAATTTTTCATGATTATTCCAACAATGACTTCATCAATTAATGATTTTAAAAAATTACTTAAAACAACCCAAAACATTACAAGTTCAAATTGCCATTGGAACATTTCCATGGGCACATTGCACAACATGTTATGGATGAAGATTACTAAAAATTTGCCCAATGTTAGGCTCAATAATGACCATGGCTTAATATGATGAAGTTAGCAAAAGCCACTGTGTACACTTTAACATCGAAACTTGATTGGCTAGATGTATTAATTAGTCTAAATGGTTTACTACTAATAATTATTAACTTTTTCCAACCCTCTTTCTTGTTTATGGGTGGGGATTGGGATGTGAGAAAATATTGTTGTAGGGCTAAATGCCAAGTATGGGTGAAATTGTTCTTAGGTTCACATTTTAACTTCATGATCATGAAATAGCATTTCATTTCCAAAATGCCCTTGCATAATGCAAGCCAATATGAAATGCCTTCCTCTTACTAGTATGGCAAGAAACTACAAGCATGAAGACAATCATGCGCAAAGATGAAGATGTGTTAGGATGGATATGAATATGTCCATGACCATACTTTCTCATTAACATCTATAATATATTAGAATTGGTGGTAACTGGGAAAATGTACTATGATAGGTATGAAAAAGAGAAATAGTCTACCTATTATTTTGCATTCCAAGGTGGTTGTCAAGTAAGTAATTTGATTTAATTTGAAAGGAAATGTTGCCCATTACACCTTACTAGACTAGTTTTTAAAGGGTTTGGGGATTGTGTTTACCACAGAAACTTTTGAAGCTTCGTGCCTCATAATGCCTTGTTCCCATGACATTGCTCAAATATTAACTAAAGCAAGCCACAAAAGTTTTTGTGGTAAACACCAAACCCTTGGTTTTTTTGGTTAATCAAATAAGGGGCAATGTTCATTGTCTCATGTATTTATTTGACCACAATTTTCAATGAAAATTGAAGTTTGTTTCCATCATGCATGGGTCTTGATCGAAATGTTGCTAATTGCCATTAGTTTTAGCATATTATAAGTTCCCAAGTATGAAAGAACATCTTCACATCTATTTTAACACATCTTATTCTTCCTCTTTGAAGATGAATTTCCATGCCTACCTTACTTATGGTGGGATGTAAGCCAAGGTAGAACTTTAAACTTGCATTATTTTTTTGGTCATCTTTGTTTTGCATGGGTTGTTCACACAACTAGTTGACACTTGAAAGCAAATACAATTAGAGCTTATACATGTGATAATATATCTCTTCATCTTTGCACATGAGTTTATTTTCAAGCATCTAAAACATGTCATTTTCACCTTTAATTTTGTGATTACAATGATTTCATAGTCAATGTTACTTGACTAAAATGATTAATTGTATATAATTTGATTAAGATATAATTATTATATTTTTTGATTAATTAAGCATGTCCAATATCACCAAATCAAGATTTTATTTTAATCATATTGGAATCTAATTACACATGGACTATGTGACACCTACATGAATATTGAAGTTGTAATGTTGTCTTTGAATTCTATCAAATTCAAACAATGACATGGACAACCATGTGTCACAATACATGACAAAAAATACTTGACACATTTGTGAAAATTATATTTATACTACCATGATTGAACTCTATTAATTAAGGGTAAAGTGGATGTCAACATGTGTAACAATCAATGTTTAAAATTACATGTAATTATGAAATTATAAAACCTATAAAATGTTTCTAAAACAATTTATTTTAAATGTAGAGTTAATTTCATTACAAAATTATGTTATTCAATTAACAGTTTTACATTAAAAATTTTAATTAATGGAATTTCTTGAAATGTGAAATTAAAGATATTTGAAATTATTCAAATAATATCAGATGTGAAATTCATTTAATAGAAAAAAATCAATAAAACGTATTATATTGGGATTTATGGTCCAAAAACTAAAATAATGTTTTGTTTTTACGTTTGAAAGTAAAAAAATTTAAAATTAAAAAGGAATGAAATAAAATTTAAAGTTATACTTAATTTAAAATATCTTTTCATTCAACCCAATCTAAATTTAAAACATTAAATTCGAAATTTTGAAATAATTTACAATGTGTAATTAAAAAATTAAGAAATTCAATATAATTATGAAACTAAAAATGAAAATTAAATAATGAAATTAAGTTTATGTGAGAAATTTAATTCCATTATAAATATTTAAAATTATATTTAAATAAAATTTTAAATTTATTTTTGAAACACATTATTTATGTGATTATATTATGAATCACATGATTCACCACATGAAATACACTCATAAAGCACTTGGAGAAATTTCATAATATACTTGAAAGCAATGTTATATCCATGAATATTAGAATGAATGTTATGATTCTAGTATGAACCCTACTTAAAAGCAAGAGGAAAGTTATGTCTACTTATAGATGTAAGAATCCTCCCACTCTTAAGGAGTTGGTGTAAAAATTAGAGTATGCCAACTATCGAACCCCTTGATATCATGATTATCAAAAAAATTAAATACCTTACCATTATATGTATAATCATGGTTCTCATTTTTTTTAAATCAAATATCCACATAAAACCACCCCTTTTTGCTAGTTCTCTCAAGAAACCCAGTGGTTCTTTGAAGTTTTTGAAATACCCAGAACCCATGGTTATTTAAATATGATGTTTTTCAAATCCCCAAACTTGGCAATTCTTGGATTTAAAAAATTTTCAAATACCTAGAAACCAATGGGTATTATAAAAATCAAATATGCACCTCACATTCATAAAAACCCGATGTTATGTGAGCGACACATCCTAAATGTGTCACTCAGCCTGAAGCAACTTGACATGGGTCCCCACATGTGGGCATCTAGGCCCAAAACTTGGCATGTGAAACATGCCATGTTTTAAGCCCTTTTGACCCTCGCCCCCACCACCCTCTCCCCTCACCCCTATCCCCTTTCTTGCGCAAGACTAAAATTTTTGAATTTTTGTAAAAGCTTTATGGCATTATTAGGATGGACTGGGGAGATAATGTAAATGGAGTTGAATCAAATAAGCAATGTTGTTTGGGAAACAATTAAGCAAATTGCACCATCATTTGAAGCAAAAGAAGAAATAGATTTGGATTCCAAGAATTTTTACACACCACTTGATAATACATCGAGCCACTATCAAATGCAACTAAGGAACGAATGAAGGTGGATGCATTAGGCACTTTCAAATGTTGTTGGACAACCATGGTTGGATTGTTGACTAGCTAATGTTCTACAAGCAAGGTTTACCAAAGCCACATTGGTGCACACCATTGCCGACCAATAAGCATGCATCCATGTGTACTCATTGTTCTCCATCTACATATTCCAAACATGGGCGATAGTCACTTGGGTGAAAGCATGAATAGGTGGACTATTTGGACCATCACACTTGTAATTATCATGGGAACATGTGAATTAATTTGAAATTAACCCAATCAATAAAAAATTAACAAAAACATTCAATAAGCACTATAATGTTTGTTTTTAAGCAATAAAAGGAGTTGTAAATGAATGTGAATTTTTTTGAAAATGACATTATTTGCCAAATTTTTAACATAAACCTTAATAAAATAATATGAAAAAAAAAAATTAAAGATTTTTTCAAAAATATTCTAAGAATATTTCCCAAAAACCAATTAGAAAAATAGTCAAAGAGCAAGTGGGTGTGGCTCATGTTATCACGTTTGCACCCCTTTCCTCCTGAGTAGTTGATAAGGTTTGTTGGTTACCCTGAAGCATTGCTAGGTTGAATTGGTATTGCCTATTTTCATCCCTAGTTTGCTGAAAGGAATCCTCTACTGCTAAATCACATGTCTGCCATGCTTCATCTAGTGCCCTTGCCATTTAAACACCTAAATTCAGGTCATTGTTACTAACACCCACCCCAACATTGAACTCATCAACATGATTAGAAACTAGAAATGGCATGCCAAGACCAACCACCTAATCTTCTATTGATGAGTCGAATGCAACATCTTGCAATGTTGGACAAGTGAAAGTACATCAACAATTATATTTAGTCCAAGGATACATAGGCATCAATTCTTTGCAATTGCCTATTTAGGTATTAAATATATCTATACATAGTTGGCAAATACATGTACCAAGATGTGTAAATGTATGTATTTTAATTTATTTGGAGTTGAGCAAGGAAGTTTAAGGCAAGATGGGTCAAATTGGTAGTGGCTAATTAAGTAAACTGTTACCCGCAAAAGAGGTTGGTTGGAATGTGGGTAATATGGTTAAATGCATGGTGGACAAGTGGTTGGTGTGCACTTACAAGCCTAGGTTTAATATGTTGTAAGGTTGGATCACGCTCGTTTTCATAAAGGTGTCGATAAATTAGAATATGTTTGTAGGTCGTTCCGCCATGGCATACATTACAATTACACTATATTCGCTAGCATTTTCGAGAAATGGCATATTATTCCTCCAATTGCCAAAACTTTTTATCTCAAGCACATAGTTGTGCTTGCATAGTCATATGAAACCAAGTTATTACACAATATTTGCAACTCCTATCCAAGCTGCAAAACATGGCCTTAATGTGAAAACAAAATGGTCAAGATTTTAGTTAATGAATTAAATGTAATTTAAATGGGTTTGTAATTAGCATGTAAACGATCAAGGATGAAAATCACAAATTGTGAAGATCGATAATGAAACTTAGATTCATTATAAGATTCATGATCCCAAACTTCTTAATTGTTGAATATATGTCGCAACCCCACTTTGAGGGAATTGTGAGGTCGCCACTCACACTCCCGAAAATGGGACTCGGGAGTCCTCCAAGACTCCCGAAAACGTAGAGCGCAATTGCAAGGGTCAAAACACCTCGCATTGGAGCGTTCTATAAACCGTTGGAAAGGTCTTGAAGTGTAGATGTCCAAAATGGCCTCGCATGAGCCATTTGGACATTTTCAACACAAGTTATGGTCAAAAGAAGGGCTAGGAGTCAAATTGGCAGTTTGACTCCCGACCACTAAAAGTCAAGAATCGACCCAATTCCAGTGTGTGCAGGTAAAGTACAACACATCGTTGGAAAGCTCTTGAAGAGAGCTACAACTTTGGTTTAGACCTTGTCCCAATCCAAGTTTGGGGCGAGGAGTTATGAGCGTCCAAAGTCCTGGGAGTCCAAACCGGGACAATTTTAGGACTCCACTTTGGGAGTCCCAAGAAAAAGAGCCATTAGGATGCAAGTCTGGTGGAGAGCTGTAGAGAATACTATATGGGGGAAGGTGGTGGCTTCCCCCGAGTCCAGGCCGTGGTGAATCAAGTGAGTCCAAGTTAGCTCGTGGTTTGTCCCAACACCAAAAAGGTGCAGAATGAATTCTAACTAACTTGTTGGTTAGATTTGGATGCAGGACCGCATAATTGAATAAACTTGTCCCTCTTCCTAGTCTATCCCGAAGCTTTCAGCATGCCCCTCTCACCCCCTTTAGTGGTGGAAACTGGGAGTGTGCCCCGAGTCCCAGAAATTCCGCAACTTGAGTGGGTTAGCCCAACTTGGGGCTAACTTGGGGACTTGGGAGCGCGTCAATATAGCTAACAACTTAGTAGAAATGGACTTGATTCTACATCACTTATGATCTCAAGACCTATATCAAATTCAACATCACCTATGATTTCAAAACTGTAGGATTTGATTCAACATTAGAATCAATACCCCAATGGATTCAAATTAATTCAATGTAAAAAATTGTACCTCTAGAAATTGAAGCTTGAATAATACAATAACAACTTATTACCTATATCAGTGCATGTATTGGAAAGTTTGTGGTAGCCACTATTCAAACATCAACTAGTGTGAACATGCAATATATGGTTGTTGCAAAACTTAACCTCATAAAAAGACATGGATGTTAATGTATCTTAAAGCACTAGGGCTTGGTAACTAGACCATAACAAAATTTTGGGGATGCCATTTTGACAAGAAAGATACTATCAAAGTTCACCATATCTTAATCACAGTCATAGTGATTAAAATTTCAATAAGGGATTTGTCAAAAATGAACTCTTGTAGGATCCAGAACATCTCCAATCAATAAAGGTAATTAAGTCTAACATTATAAGAAGCCAATAGATGTGGCATCACATCATATGCCTAGAGTTCTCATAGACCATTTGTGGACCATGCAAGCAGACCAAAACCATTTTCTCCCCTTATTGTTTGAGTTAGTTGGATTATTACACAATCCCAAGCCTTGGAACACTTCTTCATCAAAATGAAAACCCCACAAATTGCCTTGATTGAAATGTATCCAAATTGAGTTAAACTTCCCAAGATAGTTTGTAAAACAAAACGTTGAAAATAGTTGCCCAAATGTTCTTTATAAACATAATCCCCTGAAATGAGATGGAAGAAATACAAATTCATAAAAAGAACAAATCTCAATCAAGTTTTACCCTAGCAAATTTTGAGGATCCAAAACGACAATGGATTACAAGAGTAAGTCAAATGGGACTTGAAAACAAGGATCCAGAAGGCAAACATGAATTTGCAATTAAGTCAAGCCTGGGAAGAAATTGATTCTTCAAGATGACAATATATGTTATAGTATGCTATTTGGGTATAAGGATTTGAATACCAATTGCCATGAATTGCACAAGAGGCAAAATGTGAAAGGTTATTAAGATGACTTTGAAAAATAAGCAATTTTAAAACATCAACTTCATCATGAATAATGGTGATGAGTTGCCACAACTAGCTATTGACTTCTAACTTCATCAGTTTTGAACAGTGGGTGTAAATTATGTATACTAATTTGCCCACAACTCTTGGTGTGCATTTTAGTCAAGATATGAAATACCAAAAATCCAAAAAATAGAATCCATAATAAAAAAGAGGGGAAACACACCTAAAGATTCAACATTGAAGCATCATTGCCATGGAGGTGTTGATTTGGAATATAACAATAATCGTTTGTGTGACCTTGCTAAGTCAAAGATCTTGGATGCATAGAGTTGCATTGGTCGAAGATGGCATGTTGTTCCCATAACATGGCTTTTGGTCTCAAACAAACATGCACGCACTATTAACCAATTGTTCATGATCAAATGTCCATGTACTCACATCATTGTTTGCATAACCAAATATCCCCATGATTGCAACATAGAAACTTGGGTTCCAACTCAAGGATGGAATTGCAAGCATGTAAATTACACAACTTGAAAACATAAACAATCAAAAGGTTTGTTGTGGCATTGCAAAGAGAATGCCTAATTCATTGCAGGAAATCAACACTCGAAATTGCTCAAACAAGTATTTTTAGGATGGGGAACATACTTGAAACCGCCTCCAATTTTGCAATCAAGAGAAAATATTTGAAGTGGGCACGGACAATTTGCCCGCCTCTTGTTGTTGGTTTGCAAATGAATGTCATTGAGTTATTAGGGGTGTGCATCTTAATCCACAAAGCAATGTCCATTGCCTCAATGTCCCTCAGGATTTGCAAAGAGGCCTCCAAAATAAGATGGAGGAGCAATGGTTCCATGGACTTTGACAACTCCTACCCATTATTAAAATATCACCAAACTAAGCATGATCGTTGTTGGGCCCAAACTGCCTATAGTAAGGTAAGTTTGTTCTTGGCTCTTGAATTAAGCAATGTTATTAAAGCATAACCAACAACATAGGTGCAAATTTCTCCATGAAAGTGTAGTAGACTATTGAAAGTGTTCAAACTTTAATTTGAATTAAGGCAAGGGGTTGGCTTATTTTCTTCTAATGATCTGTTTCATTGGACCAAAAGTGATGAATTAAAACATTATTAAATTTGAATGTAATATTTAACACCATGTAAATGTTGAATGTGTGGCATTCTTTCCACTTTATTTTAGGGTTTTTATATTTTTTGTAACTTTTTCAATGTTTGTCATTTTTGTGCATATTTCTTGAATTTCTATGATTTTTTACCACGTATTTTCCCATAATTTTGGGATTATTCCCCATTTCTCCAAATTTTAAGCAGGTTTTGAATTTTTTCATGGCATCTTTTTTTGTATTTTCAAGTTTTATTTCTAAACTTAAGTCAATATTTACTGGTATTTTGGATCTCTTTTGGAACTTGCAACAAATAATATTCAACTAATTTTATGTTGATTCTAACATGTTCAAACCCATTTAAAATGCCCCAAGTTCATTTTTTAAACATATTATACTTGGACACCCTAAACTTAAAACATGGGATTCCCCTTAGAAATGTTTGGTCAACAAAAGTCAACTATACAATCCTATGACAAAATAACTACTAGTTGATGGCAAAACAACGAAAAGTCATGCTTGCACGTTGTAAGTCATGCAGTTAGATTTTTTTACCGTAGTCGTCAAAATGACCTCGAGGGTAAACTCAAGTCCATGACTAAGATGAAGACATACTCGTAATCATGTTTAGTAATGAAACCTTCCTTTTCTTGTAGTGTCATGTTTCGGTTAAATTGTGTGAAGTTTTGATTGAGGTTTGAAGATTTACTTCAGTTCTTTCTAATTTTTTTTTATTCATGTTTTTTTTTCTTTATTTATAATAGCTAATATTTCAAAAAAAGACATTCCACTTAATATGAGTTATTGTTTAGGTACAAGTTACAAGGTTCACGTTTCATTAAAATTATTTTATCCACTTCTTTGCATTTGTTTAGTCTAATTTATCATGTTTTGAGCCATATGTTATCGCTTTATAGTCTTTTTAGGCTCAAACATTTTTATTATGTTTTGGTTAAACATTTTTGCTTTTGTTATGTTTAGGATTGTCAAGTTTTAGTCTGACGAAGATGATTATGTTCTATTGGCACTACCAAGAGCACATCGATTTTCTACTCATATGTTTCGAACTCACATCCATTACACCTGAACATCAAAGACTATCACTGTGATTTATTGAGAACTCCACGTAGAGGCCGCATTATGCTTCTTCGATCCAGAGAAAGACTACATTTCTGCGCCTGGGAAATGCATTTCTATTTCTAGACAGAGAAATGGGACAAGACCCAAAAAGAATTGTGTCAACATACTACAAGTTCTAGTTTACATGAACTTTCGTAGTGTACCATGTTTGTGGGATAAACTGGTAGTTGTAGTATGAAGACATGGCTTCCAGCTTAACAGCCTCACCAACTTTGTTGTAAACTTTGTTGAAATACATGCTTGGGAATCAGGAGGAGCTAGCATATTATTTGTGGGAATAACGTCATACTTGAATCAGTGAAGTTCAAAGGATAATTTTTTTCCTAACGCATTAGGCTTGTCTGCAAGCAAACTGCTTATTTCTGCACATGATTTTTCTTCATATTATCAGAGCACCTTTCATGTAATGTGGTACCAAGCATCAAAACAATAAATCCTTTCTTCAAAACTGAAAATTGATTGGTAATTTTATTAGTCTCAAATGTGTTTGGACCATAGAAGTAGTTACCGCGTGCTTCTGCCCAAACTGCATCTGTTGCACTGACCTATCATCTATTACACTGCTTGTAACATTCCAAAGGACTTATAGAGCACAAGTTCTGTGAAATACCCGTGTCTGTTCAAGGACATGGGTTTTCTAACTTGTCATCGTTTGACCCTCTGATTCTAATCATGTTTAGTGGAGGGCAAAAACAAAAGTGCAGCATCACACTTTCAGTTGCCACAACATATGTACCGAATTATATTAAGTTTACATAATTTCACAACACTCTCCTGCAATGCAAGCTCAGGCACTAAAATGAAAACTTTGACCCTCCTGAGACATCCATATTCGATGAGCTTGTGAGAAGAGAGCAATTCCAACCGGGGTTTCCTGCAAAACAGTATTGGTAAACAGGTCAGTCTTGTCCATAGCTTCCAATCAGCTGTAGCAGGAGGAAAGAGATATGTATTAAAGGGAAGTACTGGCGGTCAGCTACTATGGCTAAATTAGATGACATTTTTTTTTCCAGGGAACTATGCATAGTACATGATTGTTGGGTATATGAACTATTAAGTTTTGATGTGATCTTGTGTAAAAATCAGTTGATCAGAGCAAAAATCAGTTTCCAATGTTTACATATGATCAGTGAACAGTACTATCATATGTAAACATTGGAAAAAT
>Ga0116227_10014200_pt1 | contig 12221 bp, 14 predicted proteins | sample S1TSphgellanicum_FD_89693 | JGI IMG/M metagenome (GOLD analysis project Ga0116227, IMG submission 89693) | Host-associated microbial communities from peat moss isolated from Minnesota, USA - S1T2_Fb - Sphagnum magellanicum MG | ecosystem: Host-associated > Plants > Peat moss > Unclassified... | reverse complement strand
TTGGTTCTCGCGTGAAATTTGAAACCGGCGCGATGTTCGGGCATGTCGGGACATGCATAGCGTGTGACGGGATCACGACGGCCGCCGAGATCGCAATATTCGGCCGCCTCGTCCGTATGCAAATGCCGCGCGCTGATGTGTCACTAGCGACCGACTGATTCTTTCAGCGGCGCTTTGAAAGCGCCGCAATGGCTGAAATATCGATATCGGTAGACACAAAACTGGCCAGCGCCGAACTGACGGCGCTTGTGCAAAAGCAGATACCGTTCGCGACCGCGACAGCTATCAACGCGGTTGCGTTTGCGTCGCAAGGCGCCGAACGAACCGCGATGACCGAGGTGTTTGCGCATCCTCGGCCGTTTACCGCCAAATCGGCGCTGGTGAATAAAGCGTCGAAGGGCAAGCCTGTAGCTACCGTGTATGTTCGGCCCGAGGTTGCGAAATACCTTCAGCCCTTCGAGACCGGCGGCGCGCACGTGCTGCCAGGCAAAGCGCTGCTCGATCCGGTGAATGTGTCGCTCGATCAGTATGGGCAGCTTACGAAGGGCGCACCGAAGCGGCTTGCAGCAAAGCCGAATGTTTTTGTTGGCACCGTAAAAACGCCGGGCGGGCCGGTGACTGGTTTCTGGCAACGCGTTCCACCCACGAAAGCCGCATTGGCCCGCGCAAAACGCAACGGCGTGAAGCTGAAAAACCACGTGAAGCTGTTGATCCGTTTCGGCAACGCGCTTCCGGTCAACAAGCATCTGGATTTCGTCAAGCGCGCGAGAAGCATTGTGCTTTCGCAGTTTGGCGACGCGTTTCAGGCCGCGCTGGCCAAAGCGCTTTCGACGGCAAAAAAATCATGAGAACGCCGTGTATTTCGACGTTAACCAATCCGTTCTATCGGGTGTGCCTGTAGCGACGTTGCAGCTCTGGTTGCAACAGGCGCAGCAGGCATATGCAAATTATATGATTGGGGGAAACCCGATAAATCTCAGCTACACACAAGGTGACGGGACGAAATCGGTCACGCGCAACATGACTTCGCCAGGTCAATTGCAAAACTGGATCATGCTGCTTCAGCGCGCGCTCGGCATCAACCACGGCGCGCGCCGTCCGATCCGCCCGCTGTTTTAAATGTCGGAGTTTCGCATTCTCGGCGCAGACGGCGCCCCTATGCGTCGGCCGCCTCCTCCGCGCACGCGTGGGCTGCCTGACGGCGGCGTGGGTGCATGGACCGGTGGCAGTATGGCTGGCGGCATGGGCGCCTACAGCACTCCGTTTGAGGCCGCTGACATCTACGGCCAGCACATGTCTCACTGGCGGCCAACTCTGTGGTCGCCGGACGCGGAACTCAACCCCGCGCGCGATCGCATGGTTGCGCGGTTTCGCGATGTGGTGCGCAACGACGGTTGGGCCAGCGGCGCTGTCACCCGCATTCTAGATAACGCCATCGGCGCGACGTTCCGGCCGATCAGCAAGCCGGATCACCGCGCTCTGCGTGCGTATTCCGGGCTAAAAGGATTCGACGCGGTGTGGGCTGACGAATTCGGCCGCGCTGTAGACGCCAACTGGCGCGTGTGGACGCATGATCCAGGCCGTTATTGCGACGCGGCGCGCGGCATGAATTTCTCTCAGATCGCGCGCGCGGCATTTCGCCATAAGTTGGTGGATGGCGATGCTCTGGCTGTCATGATGTGGATACCGGGCCGTGTGGGGGCTGGTCGCGCTCGGTATGCGACTGCGGTCCAATTGATCGACCCGGACAGGCTGTCCAACCCGCAACTGCAATTCGACAGTCAAACGATGCGCGGCGGCGTTGAAATAGACGAGTATGGCGCCGCGTATGCCTATACCATTCGCAAAGCACATCAGGGCGACTGGTGGTCAGCGGCGGAATCGCTCACATGGGAACGCGTGCTTCGCGAAGACCCGTTTGGCCGCCCCCGCGTGGTGCACGATTTCGACCACGACAGGGCTGCTCAGCATCGTGGCGTCGGTGCGTTTGCTCCGATTGTGCAGCGGATGAAAATGCTGGTGAAATACGATGGCACCGAACTAGACGCGGCCATCGTGAACGCGATTTTTGGTGCGTATGTCGAAAGCCCGTTTGATCCCCAGCTTGTCGCAGAGGCGATGGGCGCAGACAGTCAATGGGCCGAAAATGACGCGTTCAACGGCTACCAATCAATGCGGGCTGAATTTCACCGAGAGCGAAACCTCATGCTCGGCGGTGTTCGGATACCTCATTTCTTTCCGGGCGAAAAAATCACAGCGATAAACGCCGCGCGGCCGGTGTCGAATTTCGCTGAGTTTGAAAACGCGGTTTTGAGAAACGTTGCTGCCGGCCTTGGGCTTTCGGCTCAGCAAGTGTCGAACAATTGGTCAGACGTGAACTACTCATCGGCTCGCGGCGCTTTGCTTGAAAGTTGGAAAACTCTGACCCGGCGGCGCGACGATTTCGCGTGGGGCTTCTGCGCTCCTATTCGTGTGGCGTGGCTCGAAGAGTCGCTAGACGTGGACGATTACCCGCTTCCATCCGGCGCGCCTGAATTTATGGAATGCCGTGGCGCTTATTCGGCTTGCAAATTTGTCGGGCCAGGGCGCGGTTGGATTGACCCGGTCGCAGAGAAACAGGGTGCAATCCTTGGTATGGCGTCTGGTTTATCGACGCTCGAAACGGAAATAGCAGAGAACGTCGGCGAAGATTGGGAGGACTATCTCGATCAACGAAAACTTGAAATCCAGCGCGTTTCTGACCTTGGTTTACCGCCGCTCGATTGGTCGGGGGTTGGCAACGCGATGCAGGGCAAGTCAACGGACGAGAAGCCATCAAAAGCGCCAGAGAAACCGTTGTGATCTCAAACGCTTTTCAATTCTTGAACACCCCGCTTGCGCTTTTGCCGGAATGGGTCAGCATAATCGAGCAAGCCATGAAAGGCGACCCTCTCGCTTTATTTGAGGAAAGCCGCACGCCTCCTTGTCGCGAAAAACCATATGACGCAATCGCTGGCGTGGCCGTGATTTGCATCAAAGGCGCGCTTTTGCACGGCAACGGCTGGTGTTGGGAAGGTGCGACATACTACGGTGAGGTTCGCCGAGCTTTGGCTGAAGCTATCGGAGACCCCGACATTCGAGCGATAGTTCTCCACGTCGATAGCGCTGGTGGCGTGGTCAACGGGTGTTTCGACCTCACTGACGATATCTACGCCATGCGCGGCGAGAAACCCATGTGGGCGATCTGCGACGAGATGGCAGCTTCCGCTGCATACGCGATCGCCAGCGCGGCCGACCGAGTAATCGTTCCGCGAACAGGAGTTGTCGGGTCCATAGGCGTGATTTGCCTGCACACCGACATCACCGAAATGCTCGATCAGCAAGGTGTTAAAATCACCACCATCCAATATGGCGCGCGCAAATCTGACGGATACCCCACAACCAAACTCACCACGCCAGCACTCAAGAGAATGCAAAATGATATTGATGTTTTGGGTGAACTTTTTGTGGACACCGTGGCTCGCAATCGCGGCCTCAAAGCAAAATCTGTCCGCGATACGGAGGCGGGAACTTTCCTCGGCAAAAGTGGTGTCTCTGTCGGCCTGGCGGACAGCGTAATGTCGCCGGATAAAGCTTTTCTTGAGCTTGTAAAATCAATCTCTTAGTCAAAACGAGGTGTTGTGATGAATTTCTTGGGAATGTCTCGTTTTGGGCATCTCGTTCGCGGCGTTTCTGCCAAGAAAAGCGGCGAAAAGTTCAAGGACGAAGACGACGAAAGCAAGATGCGTAAGGCCGAATCCGAAGATGACGAAGGCGATTCGGACATGAAAAAGTCAAAAAAAGCCAAAAAGGCGGACATGGACGACGAAGACGACGAAGACGGCTATGCCAAAAAGGGCGCCAAGGCCGACGATAAGTCCGAGGAAGACGAAGAAGAAAAAGACGAAGAAGAAGAAGAGAAAGACGACGACTCGAAATCCAAAAAAGGCAAGAAGGCCAAAGCCAAAAAGGCAGCTGCCGATGACGAGGAAAATTGCGAAGCCGACGACGAAAAGTCACGGGCGGCGCGTAAATCAGAGCGCGCTCGTTGCGCGCGTATTATGTCGCACCCAGCCGCAGCCGAAAACCTTGTTGGCGCGTGTCATTTGGCGTTTGACACTGACATGCCAAGTGCCGCCGCCATTGGACTGCTGATGGCGATGTCGGCCGGCTCTTCGGGCCAGCCGGCGCAGTCTCGCGGCCGCCTGTCTGAGCGGATGGCAACTCAGAAAAACCCCGATTTGGGCGTTGACGCACCGTCGAAGACCAGCGCTTCGAGCTTTGCGGCCGAAGTCATTGCGGCCGGGAAAAAACGTCGCGGCGAAATCTAGTAAAGAAAGGACTCAGTCGTGACTTATAATCCTACTCAGTATGGCGATAACCCGATTGGGCCTTTTATTCAGCCGTATGCCTATATTCCTGATCAGCTTATTGCTGGTGACGCCAAAGTCATTACCGCCTCCGTGCAAATCGGTGGCGGCGTGCAGTATCAGCGCGGAACCGTGATGGGTGTATCCGGTTTTGGCACTTTCACGACCAGCGCCGGCACCGCGTTTGCGTCTGGGAATGTCACGTTCGCCGCGGTGCCAACGGTTGGCGACACGCTGACTCTGAACGGAACTGTCATTTCGTTTGTCGCTCAGAACCCTATCGGCAATCAGATTGTCGTGGCTGCAACGGGCACTACGCCAGCGCCAACGGCTGCGCAGGTAGCTGGCGCAGTCGTGGCGCTATGCTCGGGCTCGACCGACACGAACCTAGTGAAATTCACGTATTCGGCGGCCGGGACTGTGGTGACGCTAACCGCAGCCAGCGCTGGCACAAGCGGCAACGCTTTGACGCTGGCGACGTCTGATAGCGCCGCCATGACACTGTCTGGCGCCACGTTGTCAGGGGGCGTCAATAACACTGGCAATGCCACGGTTACCAGCGTCACGGCCGGCTCGAAACTGATCTCTGGCACCTACACAGCGGTTTGCACGGCTTCGACCACAGCCACCGTCTACAATCCGCTTGGCGAGCAAATCGGTGTGCTCACGTTTGGGACTGCGTTCAAAAACCCGGAACTGAACATCACTATCACGGCCGGTGGCACGGCGTGCGTTGCTGGCGACACGTTCTATCTGCTCGCCACGCCTGGCAGTGGGCTGTATGTCATGGCCACAGCTTTGGCCACGGACGGGAGCGAAAATCCGACCGCTATCCTTGCCGATTTTGTCGATGCGACTGGTGGCACTGTTACCGGCCCGGTTTATTTGGCAGGCGAGTTCAACACCAACGCCATGACTTTTGGCGACGGCATCACGATTGCCAACGCCGCCCCGGCCCTCCGCATTCAGGGGATTTACCTGAAAAACGCCGTGACTGCGGCCGACCCGAACTAACCAGTTCACGCCAAAACGCCGCTTAGGCAACGGCTTTCGAAGCGCTGTGAAGCGCCTCATCCCTCGATGGAGCCTTACAAATGGCCGGCAATCTGATCTACGACACAAATCAGTTGATTCAGGTTGTTCCGAACCTGAAGCTGCCCGTATCGTTTTTGCTCGACAAATTTTTCCCGAATATTGTCACGTCCGACACTGAATTCGTGTCTATCGACGTGCAAATCGGCAAACGGCGCATGTCTCCGTTTGTTTCTCCACTGGTAGAAGGCAAACTCGTCGAACAGCTTCGCATGGACACCAACGTATTTCGGCCGCCTTACATCAAGGACAAGCGCGCCCCCGATTTGCGCAAGCCTGTCCGCCGCATGATTGGCGAGCGCATCGGTGGCGACATGACCGGGCGCGAACGCGAAATGGCCAACCTGGAAATGGAATTGGCCGACATGATCGCGATGCTTACGCGGCGCATGGAGTGGATGGCTTCTCAGGCGTTGCAGTCTGGAACCATAACGATTGCTGGCGAAGGGTTTGCCACGCAGACCCTAGATTTCGGCCGCAGCCCGCTTCTCACTGTGGCGCTTTCCGGCTCGAATGTTTGGGGATATTCGGCGAATTTTATGCCGGACGGAACTGACCCAATACCGACTCAGTCGATTGAGACCTGGCAACACCTTATCTTGAAAGAAAGCGGCGCGGTCGCGACAGATATTGTGTTCACCACGACGCCCTATATCAAATTCCTCAATGCTACGGGCGTCAAAGGGGCGGTTTTTTATCCGAATTTGAATACCAGCGGCAATAACATCAACCCCGGCGCGGAGATCACCCGAGGCGCCGTGTTCAAGGGTGTGTGGGGGCAATACCGGCTTTGGGTCTACAACGAGTGGTATGTAGACGACACCAACACCGAGCAAATGATGATCCCAGACGGGACTGTCATCATGACTGGCCCTGATCTGATGGGCACGCGCGCATTTGCCCAGATTATCGACCCGGAATTCAACTATCAGGCTTTGGCATTCGCGCCAAAAACGTGGACGATGAAAGACCCGGCGCAACGGTTGATCATGATGCAATCGGCGCCTTTGGTCATTCCGTCTCGCGCAAATGCTAGCCTTGGCGCGACTGTTTGTGCAGGAGTTCTGAACTAGTGTTTTATGACGCAGGCGAAGTCAATCGCAAAAAATTCCTGGCTGATCCGAAAAACAAGGATTTCAAAGAGCCCGAGCGCAGTGAGCGCGTGACCGTGGCGCCGGGCCGTTCTTTGGTGTCCGACAGCAAAACCCTCATGCCGGGTCAGACGGCAATGGTCAGTAAAGAAGAGGCGGCGCGTTTTGCAAAGCTCGGACACATCGTCGGGCCGGATGGCAAGCGCGTTCCCGGCGCCGGCACAGGGCCGGCCATTGGCGCTGATGGCGTAGTGCGTGGCTAAATGGCCGTCGATTGGAACGATCTGGTCATAAGCCCGTGCCTCGCAGAATTCGGCGAGGCGGTTTCCTACACGCCAGCCGGCGGCGCGTTGATACCCGGTCTAACGGGCGTGTTTGACGTCGAATATCTCGATCTCGAAATATCCGAAACCGGAACACGCATCGGAATGCCAACCAATATCACCACAGCGCATCCGGTTCTCGGAGTGCAACTGTCGGCATTTCCGGCAGGCATTTCCCCGGCTCAGGGCGACGCTGTGACGGTTCTAAGCAACGGGGTGGCATATCTAGTCAAGGAAGTCCGGCCGGACGGTCACGGATGGGCTAAGCTGCTGCTCAATGAGGCGTCGTGACCCTTCTGCGGTCTCAATGGCGCAGTCTGGTAGTCGCGCAGCTTGTCGCGGCGGACACTTTGGCGGGATCGCGCGTGTTCGCCGCGCGCGACTGGCCGACTGACCCGGCGGTTCTTTTTCCGATTATTTTGGTTCAGGTTCCACACGAGCGGAAAGAATCTCTCGGCCGGCAGGCACCGGAATTCAACACAGTAGTTGATCTCGTGGTTGTCGGCCGCATTGAGACCGGGAATGTCAACGACGCAGAAACGGCGATCGAAACTTTGTGCGAGCAAATCGAGCTTGCCATTTTGGCCAACCCGGCAATCGTTAGCGCGCAGCCGTTTCAGCAATTCACCTACGTCGAAACGAACACCGGGTTCAATTCCGAGGGCAAGCGCCACATCGGCGAAGTTGCGATGACGTTCGGGTGCGAATTGTATCAGTGGTATAACCCTCCGCTGATTACTCAGCTTTCGACCATAACAACCACAATCGAGCCATTCGGCACGCTTGGTCAGACGCTCGAAATCCAAAATATATTCAGTTGAGGGCTGCCATGTTCGTAAAGCCAGCGCCGGGCTTGCAAGTGCGAGACCCTGAAACGAAGAGGCTTATTTCGCCGGAAGGCGAGGAAGTGCCCGAAATTTCGTTTTGGTGGCGCCGCATACGCGACAAAGACGTTATTGTTGTCGAACCTCCCGCAAAATTACTGACCTCGGAGGCGTAACCGATGAGCGGCTCAGGTTCGATTATATTTCCGAATTTCCCGGCTGCCACAAACCGCAATCCTGGCGTTTTTATCGACGTTCAGCCGGGTGGCGCAAACACGCAGCAAAATTACCGCGCGCTGATAGTTGGCCAGATTACGTCGGCTGGCGCGGCGACGCCTGGCGTGCCGTTGATTTGCTCGGGCGCCGCAGATGCGGTCAAGCAAGGCGGCCCCGGCTCGATGCTGGCGCTCATGGCGACGCGGTATGTGCAGGAAGATTCGTTCGGCGAGGTTTGGTATCTCCCCCTTGCCGACGCGACTGGGGCGACGGCCGCAACGCTGGCTATTGTGTTTTCGGGCACTTCGACGGCGGCCGGCACATTTCCACTTTACGTGGCGGGTGTGTCGGTCCCGATTTCTGTGCCGACCGGGATGCTGGCGACGGCTCTTGCCGCCGCTGCTATCGCGGCTGTAAACGCCAACAGCAATTTGCCGGTAACTGCGTCAGCCACGACATCCGTTAGCGGCGGTGTGACATTTACCGCGAAAAACGCCGGTTTGTGCGGCAACGACATTGACGTGCGCGTGGCATATTATGGCACGCTGAACGGCGAATTCGTCCCTGCCGGGATTACGTTCACGGGTATGTCGGTTGGGACTGGCACCCAGCTTTCGGGTGGCGCGACCAACCCGACCACCACGCTCGCGACCGCTCTGGCGAACCTCTCGACAAAGAAATACAATTTTGTCGCGTGGCCATATACCGACAGCGCCAGTCTGACGACTTGGCAGACGTTTATGAACAACACGTCGGGCCGCTGGTCGTGGCAGCAAATGCTCTATGGCGGCGCGTTTGCCGCGTATCGAGGGACATACGCCGCGCTTGGGACTTTCGGCACGACACGTAATGACCCTGCCATGTCCATCATGGGGTTCTACGACGCGCCAGAACCGGCTTGGGTGTGGGCAGCCGACATCTGCGCCAACTGCGCAATTAGCCTGCGTGCCAACCCCGCTGTGCCCCTGCAATACATCACGCTGGGCACGCTGCCGCCGCCCGTTGCCGCGCAATTTTCGTTTGGCGAAGATAATACGCTTCTTTATGACGGAATCAGCACATTCACCGTCAACCAAGGCGGCGAGTGCGTCATAAGCCGCATGATCACCACCTATCAGACCAACGCGGCTGGTGTTCCTGATGCGTCTTATCTTGACGTTGAGACGCGGTACACGCTCGATTTCGTGTGCACTTACATGCGAAATCAGCTTCAGGCGCAGTATTCGCGAAACATTTTGGTGTCGAACGCCACGAAGATTTCGTCGCCCGGCACGCCAATTGTCACGCCGGCAATGATCGAAACGACGGTCATAAACATATACAATTACTTGGAAACTCAGGGCCTTGTGCAGAATAGTGCGGCGTTTGCACAAGCTGTGAATGTGCAAATCGTTTCGCCTGGCGTGGTCGGAGTGTTCTGGCCTGGCGATTTGGCGAACCAGCTTCGAGACATTGGCGTGCTTGTCCAGTTCAGCAAAACCTAAGCCGCGCTCTAGGAGTTTCTTATGTCTGGCACAACGAATGGGCTCGGCCCCGGACCCAATTTTGTCGGCGGTTTTGCCTCGATCACCATCGATGGCACGCAATACATGCTTGTTTCCGACGCGAAATACGGGGTTTCGAAATCCGAAAAGGAGACGAAATGGGGCATGGACGGGCAAATGCACGGCTATGCGGTCACGCAATACATCGCGGGCTTTATCGAAGCCACTTTGCGCGACAGCGGTTCTTTGACCGTTGGAAATTTCGAATTTCTCACCAACAGCGAGGTGCAACTCGCTTTGGCAAACGGGAAGGTCGTGAGCGGCCTTGGCATGGTTTGCACCAAGGCCATCGAGGTAGACCCGAAAGAGGGAACGTTTTCGGTGCGGTTTGAGGGCGCGAACGTTCAAGAGCAGCTTCAATAATGTCACACTCGCTCACGATACCCCTGTCACGGCCGATAAAGACTAAACTTGGCGAGGTTCATGAGTTGGTTTTGCGTGAACCAACAGCCGGCGAAATTTTGAAATCCGAGGTTCCTCTGCGTGACAAAGTGACGCCTGATGCGTTCCGAGAAACGCAACAAGCTTTGGTCTCTTTGGTAACCGGCATCGCGCTTGACTCTATTTCCGAGTTGCCAATTTCCGTCTTGGTGAAAGCTTCTGAATTTCTCTATCGTTTTCAAGAGGCGGGCCTTGAAGTAAAACGCGACTCGGGATTGGAAATTCTTGAAATACCGCTTGACCCGCCAATTGTGACGCAATCGGCGGAATTTACGCTGCTCGAATTGCGCGAACCGACATCGGGCGAAGTAAAGCGGGCCGAAAGCACGCTTTCGCGCGGTCGTAACCCTCACTCAATTCGCGAATACCAGATTTCTATTGTGTCTCTCGCGAGTGGCGCGCCGCGCTCCATCATTGAAAAATTGCCGATTTCAAAACTAAACGAAGCGTCGCATTTTTTGCAGGGTTTTATCACGGCTGGCCGGGAAACTACGTCGAACTGATACCGATTTTGACGAAGTTTTTTGGCTGGCCAGCAAAAGGCGGCGGGTCGGGTTGGTCGTTGACCGGAACCGAAATACGTTGGTGGGTTGAGGCCATGAATAAAATGGTCAAAGCGCAGCAGAGATAATGTCCGGCTCAAACATTTCGCTGACTATTACAGGGGTTGATAAAGCATCGAAAGTGATCGATGCGGTCAACGCTCGGATGAATCGGCTTGTTCCGATGAGCGAGCGCGAACGGAAAGCGACCGAGGAAGCGCAACGCAGGCAGTCCGCTGCTTCGAAAGAGCAGGCCAAATCGTTCGATGCACTATCTCAGAGCGCTTACTCTGCGTTTGAGAACATCTCGCGCGTAGTTCCGCCGCTGAGCGCGATCGCCAGCACAGCCACGATTTCCGGTCTGGCTGGCGCGATGCAGAAATTTGGTCAATTCGGCACCCAAGTCGGTTTTTCCGCGCGTCGTGCGGGAGTTGCAATCGAGCAGCTAGACGCGCTCAAGGGCGCGATGCAACTTGCGGGAGGTTCGGCGGACTCTGCGGCGGCCGGCATCACCGCGTTTCGCGACACGCTCACCGACGCGATCGGGGGCGGCAATCCGCAAGCGCTGCAATACCTGAACCAATTCGGCATACAATTTCGCGGCGTTGGATTGACGGCAAAGAACGTGCAAGAGGTTTTGCCCCAGGCGCTCGACGCGATAAACAAGATCGCTGACCCAACGCTGCAATACCGGGTGGCTCAAGCGTTCTTTGGCGGCTCAGCCGAGGATTTCATCAAGCTTTCGCGCGGCGGCGCGCGTAGCTATGCCGAGTTGACGGCTGAAGCCAAGAAATATGGCCTTTGGACTAACGAAAGCGCTGCTGCCGCGCGGCGGTTTACAATCGCCGAGACCAAAGCGGAACTGGCGGCAAAGGGTCTCGCAATCGGTGTTCTTACCAACCTTGAGCCGGCCTTCAGTAAGCTTCTGACGACGTTTTCAGATTTCTACGCAGATCATCGTCAAGGCATGAATTTGTTTGGCGAGATACTGGCGGGCGTCGCGGGCGTTCGGGCGATCGCTGTGCTTGGGCGCCTGGCAAGCGCGCTCTTTGGTGTCGGCGCTGCGGTCCGAACGATGGTGTCTGTTGCTGACGGCATTCTGGGCAGTTCTCTTCTTTGGCGTTTTTTGTCTGGCGCGTGGCTTCCGGGTTTTCTTCGGTTTATGGGGCCGCTCGGTGCGTTTATCGCGGGTATGGCGCCTTCGACAGCAAACGGCGGCGAAAGCCAAAAACTCGACGGACTATTCCCAAATCGCCACAGCAGCGCATTGCCCGGCCTTGGTCCGCAGGCGCCGCCTTCGTCCGGTTCGATCCCGGCGGATTTGGCCGCGCGCCAAAAGGAAACGTTCGGCATGTTGACGGCCATCGGATATTCCCCGGCCGCCGCGGCCGCGATGACGGCCGGGTTCTCGCGCGAGTCTGGGCTCGATCCGAATTCTCACAATATCGACAGCGACGGGCTTATGCACCGAGGGATCGGCAGTTGGTCTCCCGAACGACAGGAGCAATTCGCCAAATTGTTCGGTCACGATATGTCGAAATCCGACCTTGCAGAACAACTAGCTTTTGCCGATTGGGAGCTGCGCAACACCGAAAAACGCGCGGGCAGCATCCTGTTCGGCGCCAAGACCGCCAGCCAAGCCACGTTGGGCGAGCTTGCGTATGAGCGGCCTGCCAACCCCGCGGGAGCTTACGGCGTAGATGCGCCGCTTGCTGAGCGCCTCTACCAGCAATATGGGCCACCCATGGCCACACCGACAG
>Ga0116227_10014199_pt1 | contig 12222 bp, 8 predicted proteins | sample S1TSphgellanicum_FD_89693 | JGI IMG/M metagenome (GOLD analysis project Ga0116227, IMG submission 89693) | Host-associated microbial communities from peat moss isolated from Minnesota, USA - S1T2_Fb - Sphagnum magellanicum MG | ecosystem: Host-associated > Plants > Peat moss > Unclassified... | reverse complement strand
GAATTTCGAGACTCCCAATGTCGCAACCCCAGCCTTGGGCTCACGACCAAAGCAAGGGCTTGCAAGGTTGCAGGCCAAGAAGGAAGTTCGGGGGTCACATCTCATGCTCCTGATAGTGCAAAAAAGTGTGAAAGAATGAACCCTCACATTCCCAAGTGAATTCCCATGTTGGGAGTTGGAGTCCCAATGGACCCCCGAATCTTCAAAGAACAATTATAGGGGTCAAAACCCACTAGATTAAAAAATTATTTATATCATTAGAAAGTTATTGAAACATAGATGTCTAAAATGGGCTCGCATGACCCATTTGGACATTTGAAACACAAGTTATGGCCAAAAGAAAAGCCGAAAGTCAAATTGGCAATTTAACTCCCAACCATTAAAAGTCGGAAATTGACCTGATTTCCTTGTGTGTAGGTGGCGTGCAACATACCGTTGGAAAGCTCTCAACAAGGCTTACAATGTTTCTTTAGACCTCATTTCAATTGGAGGTTTGAAAACAAAGTTATAGGGCCCCAAAATCACGGGAGTCCCAACTTTGGGAATTTTAGGACTCCCATTTGGGAGTCCCAAGACATAATGCCATTTGGATGTGAACCTCGTGGAGAGGCACAAAATATACTATAAGGGGGAAGGTGATGGCTTCCCCCAAGTCTGGGCCGTGGTGAGTCTTGTGAGTCCGAGTTTGTTTGTGGCTCGTCTTAGCACCAAAAGTGCTCCAACTATGCATTAACTAAATTATTGTTTGGTTTTGTGCAAGCATGTGTGAGTGATTAGTTGTTTATCATTCTTCCTAATCCCATTTCGGAGCTCCAACATGCCCCTCTACCCCCAAAGTGTTGTGAGCCAGAGAATGTGCCCCAACTCTTTACTTTTTCGTTGTTTTCACTTCAAACTCACCCTTTGAGTCTATTAAGGAGTTTGGGGGCATGTCACCCAATTTGGGAGTCCTAAAACGAAATGACATTTGGATGTAGCCCCTATGGCTAATCGCAAAAAATACTATAAGGGGCAAGGTGTTGACTTCCCCCAAGTCCAAGTTGTGGTGCGTCTTTTGAATTTGTGTGTACTCGTGGCTCGTACATGCACCAAAAGTGCTCCAACTATGCAATAACCAACTTGTTGTTTAGTTTGTGCAAATATGTGTGAATAATTGACTTGCTTGTCACTCGTCCTACTCCCCATCCCAGAACTCTAACATGTCCATCTACCCTGAAGTGTTATGAACTAAGGAACATATTCCCACTCTTTCTTCCTCCTTTGTTTTCACCTTTAAACTCGCATTTGAGTCTTATGAAAAGTTTGGGGGTGCATCATTCGTAGTGACAAAAGGTGAAGCACACAAAATGTGATAATTTTTATGAAATTATGTTCATTATTTTACTAAATTTAGCTTCAAGGAATGAGGTAAACTCAAGGGGCAAGAGGTACACATCACCTTGGATGATGATACCCTTATTTTCCAATGATCATATAGGTTGAATGATGTGGAATGGGCTTTGGTGAAAGCTCAATCAAAGCAACTTTTAAACTTGAGGTTTGTGAAGTTTTTAAAAAGGGAATATGCATTAACCATAGTCATACCTACCAAGAAAGACATATTTGATGATTGAATTGAACATTAGATGTGTGGAAATTATAGATTTGTCAATAAATGAACATGATTTAACAAATATGCCATGTCATTCATTACTAGAAGATATTTTTTAATTTATTGGCCAAACCAAGATGTTTAACATTTTGGATTTACAATCCAAATATTACTAATTGTCATTTTAAGAAGGTACAAGGTGAAAACTGCATTTTGGGGCATTGACCAAAACGGGAAGGACTTTGTATGAATGGAAGTTCCTACCTTTTGGGTTGAAGAATGCACCTACAAAATTCCAAAAGGTGATGCATCAAATCCTTGCAAGCTTGGATTTTTCCATGATGACATTGTTGTGTTTGGTTCCACCATGGAAAAATATGGTCATCATTTGAAAATGTGTTTCAACAATTGGGGGCATATGGGTTGAAACTATGCCTAAGAAAGTGTAGGGTTTTTTAATCCCAAATGGAGTGTTTGGGCCATATGATTTACCCAAAAGGTTTGGGAGTCCAAAAAACCAAGGTGAATGCAATTTCCAAGGTTATAAGACCAAATGATGTTAGTTGATTAAGGGCATTCTTGGGGTTGACAAATTGTTAACAACCGTTTGTCAAAAGGTTTAAGCAAATTGAAAAACCCTTGACTCAATTAACCAATGTTGATGAGGAGGATGCACAAGAGTAAACTTTCTATAAATTAAATCTTATGCTTAGTTTTACACCCATTTTGAAATGAACCATTAAAGGCCATCCTTTTTGATTGGATATAAATTGGAATGTTTTGGGACTTAGAATAGTCCTTACATAATTCGATGAGGAAAATTGAAAGTTTATGGTGGTTTACCCAACTTTGTTTGACAACCAAACAAACATTAAATACAACTCATATGAAGGGGAATGTTTAACAACTATTTGGGCCATGGCCACATTCTAGTGTTATTTATTTAGTATCACGTTCTCCTTGGTGACTAATCACCAACCATTGAAGTGACTCATGGAGACCAATTAGTTCATGGGGAAGCTTGCATCTTTCAAGATTATGATTTTGATGTCAAATATCAAGTTGGAATAATTAACAAAGATGTAAATGGGTTGAGTAAGAACCCAAGTTTTAGTGAGTTGGATATAATTGGAACACATTGATGTGAGAAAATTAATTTGGAAATAATACATGGTTAACATGTTATTTCATCCATGTGCATCTTGGCAATGGTTACCAAGAGGTATCATGTTAAGCTCAAGTCTATTCTTCAAGCATTTTTGGGAATTTAAAGATGGAACCTAATGACATTGGACATGTGGACATTTTTGGGGATGCCCAATTGTTGACCTACCTACAAACAAGGGAGTTAGATTTGGGATTGACATCCAAAGAAAAAAATCAAATTATCTAGATGTGGCCAAATGCACTAAAAAATATTTTGTCATTATATCATGTGACTATGTTAGAACTAGGTTGTGACTTTTTTTTTCTTCATCCTTCCATTTGGACAATTTCCAATAAAGTTTTCAACTAAAAAACACCATATATGTATATAAACCAAATTTTAATTTTACTAATGATTAACCATGGTTTAATTAAGTTTTGTTTGTTCAATGACATAATTAGGGTTTAACCAAGGTTAAACAATTTTTAATTTTGTTAATGTTTAATTGTAATTTAACGATAAATTAATCACAATTTAGCCAAGGTTTTTTTCTACCAAGGTTTAATCAAATTTTAATTAAGAAAAATTTAACCAAGGTTTAGTTCAACCAAGTTTTAATTTAGTCAAGGTTTAGCCAAGTTTCAATTTTGCCATGTTTGCCAAATTTTTGTTTTGTTGATGTTTAACTAAAATTTTGTTTAACCAAAGTTTAATTTAATCAAGCTTTAATCTAATCAAAATTTAACTAGATTTTTATTTAGTCAAGGTTTAGCCAATTTAGAATGTTTCTAATCCACACATTGATATGTTGTTTACAAAATTGAAAAGAAGGACAAGAAATATGGGATATATTAAAATTTTCTTTAAAATCATACCTATTCCTACCCGTTTTTGGTATTTTTTTCATTTTGTTGCCCCCTTTTTTATGTTATCCATAAAGTCCAAAAAACCTTTGATCATGAATCCAAAAAATTCAGCATGAAATTTCTGATTTTTACAATGATTTGCATTTTATGCAATTATCCTTTAGTTACATATATTACAATTTGCAATGGAAATCACATCCAAGACCAAATTCCTTTTAACACCCATGGAGGTGCAAAAACAAAGGTTGGTCCTAATTGCTGCATTAATTAAGTAATCTAATGTTCACTTAACCATTTAAACCTTTTTGGGGTACTTCACAAAAAACTTTATGTTATAATCACAACCTAATTGTAACCCACCCCACATTTATAACCATGGGGCTTGAATATTGATGGAACTTGGATTTTGCTAAGCCATTGTGCTTAACTATTCATCTTAATGGTCCATGTTGGTTATCACTAAACATTTTCCCAAGTGGATTAAATTGGCATCATTCCTAAACAAAAGTAGTGAGAGCGTGGCTTATGCATATTTGAACTAAGTCTTAAGTAAACTTGGTCTCCCAACAAAAGTGTTCACAAATCAAATCATGAATTTTAAAAAGAATTTCAAAAGTTGTCTGAATAACTTTTGATTGACCATAAGAATATTTCTCATGATCAGCTTAAAGCCAATGGCTTCATTGAAATAATGGTACAAATGTGAAAAAAGGTTTACAGAAATATGGATTATAGGAGATTGGGACATATAGTTGCCATAATTGACCATGGGATACTAATTTAACAAGTAAACATCCCTAACTTCATTTTCCCTTTTCTTTTTACTTTTTGGGTGTGAACCCCAATTACCAACATCCATTCATAAGGATGTGGCCCATGTGGTTAATTTGGACGATCCAATGCGTGGGCTCAAACTTGTGACCAACATGCAACCTTGTTCAAAAGAGTCATGCATATGGTAATGGAAATCTTGGTTATCACACAACAATAAAATACATTACAATACACCACCATCCATGGAGGTGAATATTGACTTAAGGTTTGAACCTAGAGATTATATTTATTTGTAATAGAAAGCACCTATCACATTGATGTGATAGCTAGTTGTGTCATTCTACATGTGAATTCTTCAAAATTTTCTATGGTTTTATTATTGGAAGGTTAAGAAGGTCAAATATGGAAAGACCATGTGTGGAATTGTGCACAATGTCACCTTCCACACATGGATGGCCAAGTGGATGTATCATTGGCCATAGTTCCATCAAGTTTGTGATGCATGTTATGTGAAGAATAACAAGGTGCAACAACCATATTGGTTTGTAATTGTTGTTCCAAAGGATGGCATGTGAGTTGTTTTACACCACCACTTGTGAAGATTCTAACATGAGATTGGGTATGTACATGATGCACCAAATAAACATGGTTTGTTGTTTTGTGTTAACCTATTTTAGTACCAAGATGTAGACATGTTCTTGATTGGGGTAGTGGATAATTCAAATTGAAATTTGATTAAACATGAAGGATTGTAACTAAATGATCACTAATGAGGCTCACATTGCATTCAACCTATTAATTTCATCAAATTTGGAACCAAACTCCTTTCATGGATTACTTTATCACATTGTGTTTTATTTATCATAGATTTGGTTCATTGGTTTCAAAAAAGTTTTACCTTAGCAGCTGAGGGGACAGTTTGTGTGCATGTTTTCATTTGTATGACTTTGTTAGTTTTGATAGTGTTGAACACTAATGTTGTAGCACACAATAGCAATTAGGTATTATTATAAGACATTAATTTCATATAGTCTATTATTTGTGATGGGAAACCAATTTAATGTGAATGGGCTTCTAGCCTTTTATGGTTGATGGATTTATCCCCATGATATGGCTTTGAAGTTTCATCTTTTGTATTTTGAAATTATGTTTTGAAATTCTAAAGCACAAAGGAGAAACAAGTGATTGTTTTGTGTGTTTTGAACTTGGATTCCTACAATTTGTAGGTGATTTTTTCTTGTTTGTGTGCTTTATTTTTTTATGTGTATGCCTTTGTTAGTTTTGATAGTGTTGGGTGCCAATCTTGTAACATGTGACATTATTCATAATTATTACATGTACCTCACAACACAAAAGAATGTACAATTTCACGATGAGAAAGTTTTGCATGATGATTTTCATTAAAAAAAATTCAATATCATAGTACCTTGACCATTTCAACACATGTCTGTCGAATAATTAATTAATTTTGAAAAATTCATTTCAACAAATGAAATATTCTTAAATATTCACTATTTTCCTTCACAATTTTTTTTGATTTGGAAAAAATATTTTTTAAAAAATTTCAACATTTCTGAAAATAATATAATTAATGTCGAATTGGCCAAGGTAGTAAGGTATATAAAAAGTGCAAGTCATCATGGAATTTAGAGCAAAGAATGAAATGCTTTTAAAATGATGACACACATTTAGTGGTAGAACTCATGAAGAAAATAGTTTTAATCAAACTAAAATCACATATTTCCAACTATATTGCAAAAGTAGTGAAAATATTGAAATGCATTTTGCCATCATAAATAAACTAAAAAGCTTAAATGAATAAAGTGGTCCAAATATGACGTCACCTAGTTTCATATCCAATCCCCAACAAAGCAATTGGATTGAGTCATTCATATGAAATGACTCAGCGTATCTTTTCATCCATTCATTGGACGTGTCTTTCGCTGGATTATAATGAACAGTCGCCTTGTTCACGGATGTCTCATCCCTGAACTGTCGACGACGAACCTACAGCTTCCACGCAGCAAGGAATGCAAGCGGCGTCAGGCGTGTCCTTCCTCCGCGCTCGCCACGCTGCCGCTCTGACTGCAGACACCATTCGAGCTTGAGCAAGCTGCGTAAGGGCGGACTCGTGTGACTGGGAGTTCGGAGAGCAAAAGAAGAAGAGGACGAGGAGGTCGTGAAAGAATTGGATTGGAAACGACATTTTGCAGCAAAAAAATAGGATAAAAATCAGATTGATTCTTCACAGAATTTTGCAATTGTTTTCTACTCTTGTCAAGGTCCTAGAATAATACTTTTGTGAACTTTGTATCAGGGAGCTGCTGCCAATTATCCATCTGTTGAAGAATTTTTTTTTTTGTTTATTGTGCACTTGTTGTAGATCTGTGAACATTCCGTTTGCAAGGAAGCTGCGATTTCTTTTTGGGAAGAGAGAATTGAAGGGAGTTGAAGAGGAAGAAGAATTTTGAGGATTGTAAATCGCGTTTTGCAAGGAAGCTGTAAATCGAGTCTTGGGAAGGGAATTCAAGGGAATTGAAAACAGAGCTTTGAGGATCGGAAGAAAGTGAGAAGAGGTTTTGTATCCTTAGAACTCTTCCCGTTTTCGAAGGAGTGAAGAGTTTATTCTTTTCTGTAGCAAGAAACTGAACAAGGCGAGAGATAGAGGCAAGGTGTGCTGGGATCGGAACGATGGCGGGAACGACATTGTGGATGCACACAGCATCGGCAGTGCCATCCTTCATAGTAGGGATGCCTGCACGGCGCGTCTCTGCGATGCGAAGAAGCTCCAAGGTCACGTTGATCACTGCACCGAGAGCCGCCGAGCCCAGCAGAAGCTCTTCAACATCAACACAAGAGCGTGATACAAACGACAGGACTCCAAAACCTGCAGATCGTAGAGACGAAAGCGGATCTTCGTCTAGCAGTAGTGGAGGAGGAATATACAACGTACGGCCTGATCAAAGACTCGCAGTTTTTGGAGCATCATTAGGCCTACCGTTGCGATTTGGTTCCGGTGCTGTTGTGAAGGGGTAATACGTTCTTTCCTCCACTTGGAATGCACTGAGAACTCTCTCTTTTCCCTTTTCTTCTGTCTATTGTGACGATCGGACCTGATGAGGAGGTTATACAGAATTGAAGCTGCTCAGGTGTAATCGGCTGTGCTGTAATCCAGGTACAAGCTCGAGTCCCTGCCTGAATCTGAAGCCACAGAGGACAAGTACTACGTTGAGTTTGCAGGTGCCAATTTTTCGCCTGCTCCCTTTGCTGGAATTCTGCTGGAATTTTCTGTTTCCAGAGCTTTCCTTGCTTTGTAGGAAGACTGCTGGAAGACTCTTAGGTTTGGATCTCAGTGTGCACATCTTGAAATTTCTGGATCATGTGATTACCATCTTTGAATGATATTGTGTGCTTGTTGACTGATGCATGCAGGCCGCAAGTATGTGGAGAGAGCATATCCAGGTCCACGGCCAGAGAAGCCAATTGAGCTCTATGAATTTCAAGGGTTTGTTCTTTTTTCTGAATTTGTTGACTGGAAGAGCTTGTTTCTGAGGCAATACAGAGCTTAGACAAGTTGTACTATACTATTCTGATGTTTTTAGCAGGAATTTTGCTTTTCATAGAGAAGGTTCAACTGTGTCATCGAGAAAGTTTGATTTGAACAAAATGTTTGGGTGACCTTGATCTTCTTTGTTACTCACTTGGAAAGATGATTTGCTTCTTAAAGTCCTTTATGTGACCTCGACCTTCCTTTGAAGTGCATTGAGTTCAGACTTTCAACTGATGGTTTCATCCTCTCCATCACATGCAGGAGTGGACAGAAATGTTTCTAGTGCAAGGCTTGTCTAACATTCCTCATCTGATGGTTTTTTGGGATGTTTTCTGTGCTGGCTTGACTTGGTGGTGGATGCGGATGACTTCCAGCTGCCCATTTTGCCGGAAGGTCAGTGTATTTTCCTTGATGAACTCTTTTTTGTGCTGTGTTGGTACACCTGATCTCTTTGTAATTCTGGTACAAGATATCCTGCTGTTGCCTGCTCTTAGTAATGCACTTGATTAGATAGGGTTTAGGGTTTAGGGTTGTAATGTTTTCCTTCTGTAAGTTCTTTGTGTGTTGGTTCTTTGCTTGTTTGTGAGGACAAAACATCTAGCATCATGATTTTCTCTTTCCTGCAATTTAGGCACTGTATCTTCCTCCTAGATGTAGCTCAGTGATTATCAAGGTTTGGGTGATGACCAGAGTGTTTACAGTGCTCATCCTCAATGATGTCATCCCCCTGCATGTGGCTTTCCTGAATCTGTTCATCCCTCTGATTCCAGCTTAACTTTTGATTTTTTTGTTGCTTATTGAACTCTCTTCTGGATGTCAAATCAAAGTGACATTAAACCTTTCACTGTTTCTCTAGTGTTAGTGCTACTGGCTCGCTCAGTTGATTTTAAATTTGCATGTTATCATAGAGAATGTGCAACTGACCTGGCTCTTGCTACAACAAAAGTAGGCTCCTTTTTTGGTCCTCTTCCTTGACTCTTTGGTGGGCTAGATTTGCCATATGTTCTTATGCAACTTCTGTAAATGGACAGGTGAGAGAGATAGTTTCAATTTTGGACATTGATGTCCTATTCTACCCAACACCAAAAAATGGCCCCAATTTCCGGCCCAAAGCTGTTGAATTGGGAGGCAAAAGTCAGTTTCCCTATATGGTAAGGGCTTGCAACTTGCTGATCCTTTGTGGACTTCTCAAGACTATAACGAGATCTCTGGCACATGTTAGAACATTGGGCTTCTTCCTAACATGATTGTTTGGCTCATGATGGCTAGGTGGACCCAAACACAGGTGTTTCAATGTATGAATCAGATGATATCATCAAGTACTTAGTCGACAAGTATGGTTAGTTGCTCACTTAGTTGGACCTGTCTCTCTATCTATATTATCAGCTAGTGTCTCTAGGTCAACTATTGCTTCTGTCATAGCGTGGTGAAGTTGAGGGCTTTGGTTTCTCTTATGGCATACAAAAATCATGGCTGGGCAGGTGATGGCCAAGTTCCTCTTCCACTCAAACTTGGCTTCCTAACTGTAAGGCTTCACACCTTACCTTTAAAACTACATCCATGTTGTTGTAGACTGCCAATAGGAGCTATGATGATTGCATTTTTGAGTTTAGTGACCTTGCTCAGGTGTGTTATTTATGATTGCAGACTATAACTGCAAGCCTAGCTTTGGCTGCTCGTGGAGGAAAGGTGAGCTTCACCCTATAGGATGAGACTAATGATCACTGAAGGAAATTTTATTTGGTGCTTAGAGATCGTTAGTTAATGTCGTGGGTTGCAAATGTACACCTCAGATTACTAGGCATATGGGTGAAACGCATTTTGTCCTTGTATATACTGACAACCAGTCTTTCTGTGTAATGAAACTGAGTGGAACTTTTTCATTGGCAGGGGTCTAATTATGTGCCATCAAGGCTTCCTGAGAAGCCACTTGAATTGTGGGCTTATGAGGTGGGTTCAAGTTTTGAACTGGACTTGTATTTTTTTCCCCTAATCTCTTTTGGGGTGATAATAGCCGTCTTCTTTCTTTCCTCCTGTTGTTAGTTTTGGTTTTCAATTCCAGGACTTGAAACTGAGCTTGTTGCATGCCTCATATTGTGAACAGAATGGACGAAACAATGTGATTAGTGGATAAGCACTGTTGATATGTGTGTTTGCAGCAATCGCCATTTTGCAAGATTGCAAGTGAGGCCTTTTCAGAGCTTGAAATACCACACATTTATCACAGGTAAATTTGATTCAGCATGATTGCATCTTTACACGAACTATCAAGCTCAAGATGTAGTTCAGAGTCTTTGTGTTAAAACATTTGCACAATTAGTGCACATTGCGATAGTATGAACATAAAATTCCAGTTCCCAGTTGGGACTGATCAAAATCGGAGCCTGAATGTACCAGTTCTTAATCTCTTCCCAAGCGGTTTGGCCTTTGAAGAATCTTCATATCTGAAAGTGGAAGGATCACTTGGTGGGTTGGGATTTAGCTGCGCTCGGGGAAGTTCCAAGCGGGATGAGCTGAAGCAGAGAACTGGGAAGTTCCAGGTTTGTTATTCACTCTTAATTGTGAAGTTTAGCTGAAGCAAGTCAAAAGAGTGGAAAGGGCCTGAGAAACTTGTGTAGATACATTGCAGCCTATCTGATATGTCTTAAGGCTAATATACTTGGAAAGGATACAGAGAACCCAGGTGCTGACTCTTTGCAGTTGCCTGGAATGGAAACATGTCATACAGACTTGAGTGTTGGCAGGTCATGTGCTACCCATATATGATCATGTCATCCGGCATGGAATCACCCAACTGTAGTAGTTTAGTGTTAACTTCCAATACTCTGACTTTCAAGAAAACTGGTGGTAACAGCATTTTTATCAGTAATAGGGAACAAACCAGGGCAGGACAGAGAACCCCAGACTAGTTCATGATCATTAACCTTGAATTGGCTTGCATTTGACAGGTGCCATACATGGAGGATCCAAACACTGGAGTGAAATTGTTTGAAAGTGCTGCAATCGTGGAATACTTGAAATCCACATATGCACTACCACAACCCTAGGTTTGCATTAACTATATGCACAAAAAATTATATCATGGATAACCTTTTCTTTAGAATTTTTGCATCATCACCACAACTTTGTTGTTCCTTGTTGGTCAGAGAAGATAGTATGTTCTTGCTCAGGGTTATTGCACACCAGGTCAGAACTTCTGAGCAGGGAACTCAGTAGACAGTATGTAGATAATTTACTCTTAGCTTTTTCAATTGCTCATTTGTGGAATACTCAGCTATCATTCTCAATAGCTGGTTGATGGCTGATGAAAAGAACGGTGCCATTTCCCACTCTGTAACACAGTAATGCTTGTCAGTTTACCAAGAGAACCAAAAACAAAGAAAATTTCTCTGTTCTATTCTATCACTATTCTTTTGACCTTGATCCTGCCAAAGACTACATTCAGTTTCCAACGCTGTTTGCTGCCAGGCTCACAAGCAGTAAAGGCACTTGCAAGGCAACATCATCTGGAAGATGGTTAATGGTCAAGCTTGTGTTTGCTTGCTGTTTTGCATGTCAGTAATATAAAATGAAGGAATTTTTTGGTTTTTCTTTTGCTAACTTAAAGCAACATTTAGAATCAATGCACATACAAGCTTATATTAGTACAGTAAATAGCTTTGCCATAGACAACAACTACTTGGGGTCGTTCATTTTTTAGCAATTTGACATGAGCTCCAGCCAAAAAGATATGTATGCATCTGTCTGATTGATGTCTATGTAATTTTTCCCAGACCAACCAAAATACATAGTAGAGATGGAAGACAATTTGTAAACAAGCAGGGTGTGCTTACAGGTGAGTAGCTCAGATAGTTGACGGTTCAATATGTTCAAAATGTAGCAAACAGTGACCTTGAAATTCTATTCAGAGAATTGCTTCCATGCTGGTACTCCATTGGGCCCCGAGTGGCACATAACAAAGCTGTTCAAGTCTAGATGAATTGCCCATTCTGAAACCCTAGAAAAGTGATTTCAATTTGAGTGCAATCAAACAAATCATGTCATCCAACTAATCTCCATCACACAACTGATTGTGCTATCACTTGCAACACAAGCTCGTTTTTTCAAGAAGACGGCAAACGAGCTTGTGTTGCAAGTGACACCACAATCCGTTGTCATTGTTGCCCAAAAGGAAGGTGAAACAAGCTTGTAGCAAGGCTTGGTCTGCAATTGATGCTTCAAACAATTGACTACTTGAAGATGATATCGGCAATCGAATATCTCTCCCTCGCACAAGTGATTGTGCTATCACTTG
>Ga0116227_10014198_pt1 | contig 12223 bp, 9 predicted proteins | sample S1TSphgellanicum_FD_89693 | JGI IMG/M metagenome (GOLD analysis project Ga0116227, IMG submission 89693) | Host-associated microbial communities from peat moss isolated from Minnesota, USA - S1T2_Fb - Sphagnum magellanicum MG | ecosystem: Host-associated > Plants > Peat moss > Unclassified... | reverse complement strand
TCTCGATAGTGCTAACCACGAAAAAAGCCTCCCTATTATTTCTCCGATTTATTCTGGGCATAAAAAAAGGAAACAATCAGTATTGATTGTTTCCTTTTGCGGAGAGTCAGGGATTCGAACCCCGGGACCTGTTACAGTCAACAGTTTTCAAGACTGCCGCAATCGACCGCTCTGCCAACTCTCCAGGGACGCAAAAGTATAAAAGAATTTGAAAATAAAAAAAATTTCGGCAATTATTTTTTAAATCGGCCACCACAGGGGATCTTAAAAATAAAAAATCCCGGTTTACTACGCGTAAACCGGGATTTTTATGTTACAAATGACGGACCTAAGCGATCCTTATCTCTGGTAATGATTCAAAAAATTCAACTGTTAACCTGTCGCTTTGATCCGTCATGTGTGATAATTATTTCCATCCACCACCTAAAGAGCGGTACAGATCTACCATGGCGCTTAAACGCTGGCGGTCAATATCTGCCTGGGCCAGTTCTGCCTGCAGGGAACGCGATTGGGCGGTAATCACTTCCAGGTAGTTTGCCATACCACTGCGGAACAGCATCTGTGCCTGTTGCACGGCCAACTGGGAAGTATTTACCTGCCGGAGCGCAATCTCCTGCTGCACTTTCACTTTGTCCAGCTTCACCAGCGCATCGCTCACCTCTCCTACCGCAGTGAGGGCAGATTGCTTGAACTGGATCACGGCTTGTTCTCTTTGAATTTTAGCTACTTCCAGTTGTGTTTTCAACTGACGACGCTGGAAGATAGGCTGCGCTACACTTCCGGCTACTGTTCCAAACAGGGAGGCAGGAAGATTAAACCAGGTGCTGGCTTTGAACGCATTCAGGCCACCGCTGCCCGTAATCGTGAGCGTTGGATACATACTACCCTGCGCTACGCCAACCTGCGCATTTGCGGCTACCAGGCCCATTTCGCTGGCACGTACATCAGGGCGACGACTGATCATGGCCGCAGGGATACCTGCCGGCAATGAATCCGTTACCTGGAAATCACTCAGTTTGCTATTACGTGTAATCGTCGACGGTAGTTCACCGGTTAAGATGCGCAATGCATTTTCCTGAATAGCGATTCCCTGTTCCAGCTGCGGTACCAGCAGTTCCGCAGTTTGCTGCTGCGAAATAGCCTGCTGCACTCCCAGCTCCGTAACATCACCCGCTGCTTTCTGCAAACGGATCATCTTCACGATGGTGTCGCTGAGCGCCAGGTTTCTGCGGGCCACACTGAGCTGGTTGTCCAGCATCAGCAAGTTGAAGTAACTGTTGGCAATAGCGGCTACCAAACCGGTTTGCACGGCATGCTCACCTTCGTAGGATTGCAGGTAAGTGGCTAATGCCGCCTCTTTCTGGCGACGGATTTTACCCCAGATATCAATTTCCCAGGACATACCCACACCGATGTTAAAGTCTTCGATATGGTCACCCAGGTTATTAACAGAAAGGTTTAATCCATTGAAACTATTCTTGGATGGGAAGTTGGTACTACCCGATGCAGTAGCCGTAAAAGCCGGCAACCAGGCTACTTTGGCCTGTTTCAGGTACGCCTGCGCCGTTTCTACTCTTTTCACCGCAAGTTGCAGATCATAGTTGCCGGTAAGGGCCTGACTGATCAACTGCTGTAAAGTGGCATCTGTAAAAAATTTCTTCCATTCTATTTCTGCTATGCTGTTGGTGTCTGAAGGCGCAGTGTCATTATTGAACTGCTGCGGCAGCGGCACCGGAGGCCGCTCGTAATTGCGGCCTACCCGGCATGCTGCTAACCCTACAACTAAGGATAACAGAATTAAAAATGAGCTATAACTTGTTTTCATTTGTCTTTTTTCTGATTCTGATAATAGATAATATTTTAGTGTACCAGCTTTGCCTCATGTGCTGCTTCCACTTCCACTATCGGCTTACGGCTGATTTTCTCCTGCAGGAACTGGAAAATTACAAACAGCACAGGTATGATGAATACCCCCAGGACAACCCCGGTAAACATGCCACCTACCGTACTCCAACCAATGGAATGATTGCCTTTGGCAGATGCACCTTGTGTAAAGATTAATGGCAACATACCAACAATAAAGGCAAAGGAAGTCATCAATATTGGACGAAGACGAAGCTGCGCTGCTTCCAAAGCCGCCTCAACAAGCTCATAGCCCGCCTTTCTCCGTTGCAGGGCAAACTCCACAATCAGGATCGCATTCTTAGCCAATAATCCTATCAGCATGATCATACCTATTTGTACATAGATATTGCCCTCTATGCCGCTAAGACCAATGAAACTATATACACCTAATATACCCGTAGGCACCGTAAGGATTACCGCCAGTGGCAGGATATAGCTTTCATATTGTGCAGCCAGCAGGAAGAATACGAACAGTACACTCAATAAAAACACGAACGCAGTTTGGTTGCCTGCTCTTATCTCTTCCCTCGTAATACCTGTAAACTCATAGTTATATCCTTGTGGCAATGCCTTTTTCGATACCTCTCCAATGGCTTTAATTACATCACCGGTACTATAACCTGGTTTGGGTGTAGCATTAATGGTAACAGCAGTATACAGGTTGTTTCGTGTAACTGTTTCCGGGCCATATACACGTGTGAATTTGGCCACTGTACTTACCGGTACCATCGTACCCAGGTTGTTCTTTACATAAATAGCATCCAACGAACTTTTGTCCATCCGGTATGAAATGTCGGCCTGCGCCATTACGCGGCTATATTTCCCGAAACGGTTAAAGTCTGAAACGAAACTACTACCATAATATGTTTGCAGCGTACTCAACAAATCACCAACAGATACACCCAGTTGTTTCACTTTTACATCATCTATATCAATGGTGTATTGTGGGTTACCCGTATTAAAAGTAGTGAACGCACTTGCCACTTCTGGCCGCTGACTTAATGCACCAACAAAACCCCATGCCGTTCCTGCTAATTTCTCCAGCGATCCGTTTGTTCTGTCCTGCAACATCATTTCTACCCCGCTCACGTTACCGAAACCCTGTATGGTTGGAAAACCAACAAAGAAAGTTAAGGCATCATGTACCTGCATTGATTTGCCTAACAAACCACCTGCAATAGCAGTCGGGTCTTTAACAGCACCTCTCTCCTTACGATCTTTTAACCTTACAAATATCGCCGCATTAGGAGAAGCATTCGCATTTGTTACGAAGTTCATCCCATTTGCAGCCCATACATCGCTCACACCCTCATCGTTTATCACAATTTTACTGATCTGGCTCGTTGCATTCTCCGTTCTGCTAAGTGAACTACCAGGAGGTGTTTGGGTGATACCCACTACGAAACCCTGATCCTCATCCGGAATAAACCCGGTAGGTGTTGTTTTGATCAGCAAAAAGGTGGCAACCACCACAAGCAATAATCCGGTAATGGCCACCCATCTGTTCTTCAACAGGAATTTGATGCTCCGTATATATCTTGCCGTCATGGCATTAAAAGCGGTATTAAACGCATGGAAGAAGCGGGCACCAAAACCCTTCTTATCTCCACCTTCGCCTATATGCTGGTTCTTTAAGAATAAAGCACACAACGCCGGACTTAGTGTTAACGCATTAACCGCAGAAATAACGATAGCAATGGCCAGCGTAAAGGCGAATTGTTTGTAGAATACGCCTGCAGGACCCTGTACAAAGCTCACCGGTATAAACACTGCTGCCATTACCAATGTGATCGAAACAATTGCACCGGATATCTCACTCATCGTTTTAACCGTTGCCTCTCTTGCCGGTAAATGCTCACGTTCCATTGTTGAGTGCACGGCCTCTACCACCACAATGGCATCATCCACCACAATACCAATAGCCAGTACCAATGCGAACAATGTAAGCAGGTTAATACTAAAGCCGAACAATTGTAAGAAGAAGAAGGTACCTATAATCGAAACAGGAACAGCAATTACCGGGATCAAGGTAGAGCGCAGATCTTGCAGGAAAATGAAAACCACGATGGCCACAAGGATGAACGCAATGATCAGTGTTTCTTTTACCTGGTCGATAGATGCATCCAAAAATTCCTTCGAGTTGTACATTATCTTAAACTTCATACCACCGGGCAACGCCTTATCAAACTCTCCAATCTGTCGTTCCAGTTCTGTAAGAATTTCATTGGCATTGGAGCCCGGTGTCTGCACAATACCAAAACCAGTAGCCGGTTTTCCATCAAGCAAATTAGAGGCCGTATAAGTCTAGCCACCAAGTTCAACCCTGGCTAAATCTTTAAGACGAAGAACTGAACCATCGTTCTTTGCCTTAATCACCATATTTTCATACTCTTCAGGCTTATTTAACTTTCCCTTGTATTTAATAATATACTCGAAAGATTCTTTACTACTTTGTCCCAAACGACCTGGTGCAGCTTCTACGTTCTGATCTTTGATCGCATTCATCACTTCTGCGGTAGAAAGATTATTAGCAACAAGCCTGTCGGGTTTCAACCAGATACGCATCGAATAATCTTTGGAACCAAATGGCTGTACCTGTGCCACCCCTGGTATACGTTGTAACTGAGGGATGATATTAATTCTCGCATAGTTATTTAAGAACAGTTCGTTATACTTAACGCTGTCCTCACTATATATCGCCACAAACATCAGGAAGCTGCTTTGTACTTTCTGTGTAGAAAGCCCCGCTTGTAATACTTCGGGAGGTAGCTGGCTATTCGCTTTAGATACGCGGTTTTGTACGTTTACCGCCGCAATATCAGGATCCGTTCCTTGTTTAAAAAAAACTGTCAGGATGTAGCTGCCATCGTTGTTGGAATTGGAGGTCATGTACGTCATGTTCTCCACACCATTTACCGATTCTTCTATCGGGGTAGCAACGGTACGGGCGATCACCTCCCCGTTGGCACCAGGATAATTGGCTATCACCTGTACAGATGGCGGCGCAATCTCAGGAAATAAGGCTGTAGGCAGGGAGAATAAAGACAACCCTCCCAGTATAACCAATATGATAGAAATGACCGTAGATAACACCGGCCTTTCAATAAATCGCTTTAACATAAATAATAATTATGGGTTGCGGTATGTCCGCAGGAACACAAACAGTGCATGTGTATAACAACACTGCCTGCGTCACAATTTGAATAATGTTTTGTGTAAACGTTCTTAACACCAGCGTGTTTTCACGCTTAACTATTTTAAAGCAGCGGCTTTGACTTCAACAAACTATCTATAGATACCATCTGTGGCTGAATAACAACACCATCTTTTAAACCACCCATCATCATGGTAGATTGAGAAGATAATACAATCCTATCTCCCACCTTTACGCCATCAGTAACAAAATAATAATTAGACGTTTTGCCAGAAATGGTCAGTGGTTTTGTAACGATTTTATTACTATCGGCCACGGTATAAACGAACACTTTGTCCTGCAATTCAAAGGTGGCTTCCTGAGGAATTACCAATGCAGAAGCATGTAAAGTAGGTACCCTAACTTTACCGGTACTACCACTTCTAAGTACTCCCTGTGCATTAGGAAAGCTGGCACGTAAACTAATGGCACCAATAGTTTTGTCAAACTGCCCTTCCACTATTTCAACTTTTCCTTTTTCAGGATAAACACTTCCATCTGCCAGGACTAATTCTACCGCTGGCATTCCTTTTACTTTTTCAGCAACGCTATTACCTGGATATTTTTCCTTGAATTTGAGGAAATCGGTTTCACTCAAAGAAAAATAAACACGCATATCCTTTACTTCAGAAATAGTAGTCAATGCGCCTGCCATTCCTCTGCTGATAAGGCTCCCCGTTTTAAAGGGAATACTACCTACATAACCATCGCTGGGTGCAGTAATATTTGTGAACCCAAGATTGATACGGGCGGATTCAACCTGGGCCTGTGCCTGGGCAACATTAGCTTTCGCTGAATTGTAACTTGCTTCAGCCGATTTTAATTGAACATCCGATACCACATTATTGCTAAGTAGCGGTTTCAATTTATCAACGTTGATTTGTGCATTCGCTAATGCTGCTGTGGCAGCTTGTAAATTTGCAGTGGCATTGTTGAGTTGCTCTGCATATGGTCTTCTGTCGATCGTGAACAGTGTTTGACCTTGTCTAACGTAAGCACCTTCATCTACTGAAATATTCGTTAGATAGCCATCTACCTGTGGTCTTATTTCCACGTCACGGGTTCCTTCTACCGAAGCAGGGAAATCCTGAAACGTTGTAGCAGGTAATGTAACTGCTTTAATTACCGGTAGAGATGCTGGCGGCGGTGCCTCTGTTTTCGCCTGCGATGTGCTGCAGGCAGACAATACCGAAAGAACAAAAAAACTATAAAGTATGCCTGCCGGCAAATTTGTAAATGTTGATTTCAATGGTTTCATTACTACTTTGTTTTAAACGACTAACAATAAAATTCCCCCTTACGATCAAGGCCAATACATGGCAGCCTTGCTTCGCAGCAATCAATATCAGTGACAGCGTTGGGTAGTGTAAATACAGGTAAGAGCCCGCAATACTCAGGCACGGACAATGTTACAGCACATTATACGTGTGAGTACAGCAATATGTTACTACTGTAATAAAAAGAAATTGAAGATGGCGGTTGGCCGCTAATTAATTCTCATCGGTTTTCAAATTTTGAATGATGCACGGGCGACATCATTATTTTAAACACAATGCAAAAATAGATATTTAAAGTTAACGCACGCTTAAATTATTACGGGTTTAATTGTACTTTTCACGGATACTCTTTTGAAAAGCAGCTGGTGTGAACCCCGAATGCTTTTTAAAGAAACGGTTGAAATATGCATCATCCTCAAAGTTCAACTGCGATGCAATCTGCTTGATGGAGTGCTCACCCCAATACAGCAGCCGTTTTGCTTCCATGATCCGTTTCTCATCAATCAGGAATTTAGCATTCCTGCCGAGCAACGCTTTCACTGTGTCATTTAAATGTCCGGGGGAAACGTACAACATTTCTGCATAGTCTGATACCTGCGCCTTCTCATGAAAATGCTGGTCTACCAGGATCTTAAACTGACGCGCCATATTATACTGCGAATTCTCCGCATTCATCCAGTTACCCGATGGCTCAGAGATCCGGCCGCAGGCAATCACAAAAGCATTCAATAAATTACGGATGATCGCATCTTTGCGCAGCTTGTCGCTGTTGTACTCCTTGCGGATCAAATCTGCATAAGATAATACTTCCTCCAGCTGCTCTTCCGTGAGCGGTACCATACCGGAACTGAATATACAGCGCCAGCAGCTAACGACTCCCTGCATTTCTGGTACCAGGAAGTCGTTAGTGAAGTAAAGATTTATCAGTTCCGCGTCGGCCGTCATCTCATGCTGATGTATCTGGTTAGGCTCCATCAACATCAGCGCCGGCGCTTCCATCTCGTATTTCTTGAAATCAATTACCTGCGTAATACGGCCCTTGATCAATATATCTATACTATATCCATTATGACGATGGGGTACATTCATTTCACCTACACACACCTCACAACCCTTCCACTCCCCCATAAAAAACTGGGCGCCATCTGTATAATCACAGTTATAAACCTGTACATCTGAAATACGTGTTGCAACACTTGCTACTGCTTCCATTGGTTTAATACTTTTTCGGGTTATTGTCGTTTGCATCTGACGGAGTAAAGGTAGCTGATTAAACATCTTCTCACCAACTATACGCGGTATAGATAATTTCTATATCACTTCCCGTCATCTACTTTCTCTACTGGTTTTTCCTGCACCAGCACAAGATCGCTCAGTTTCACATTGATCGGAATATTTCCGATTTTCACAATGGCCCTTTTGTCCCGGATCTCCAGTACTTTACCTACCTGACGGTTGGTGACTATTTTTACCTGGGTCCCCACTTCAATCTGGCCTTTGATTTCCTCAAATTTGTCCTGCACTTTTTTATTGAGCTGTTCGCTGTGTTGCTTTTCGCGACGACGGAACAACAGAATTTCTGCCTGCTTCATCACCTTCTCCTTATCATCTGCACGCTTCCATTCTATCACGATCTGCTTTAGCTTACGCTCCATATCTTTCAGGTACTGCAGGTCATCTTCCTTAATCTGGTTCTGTAATTTCAACAGGGTATACTGCTGCTGCTTGCGCTCTTTATCAGCAAGTACTTCATACTCCTTCTTCAAACGCTCATTTTCTTTCAGCAGCTTCTGCAACTCCTTCTCTTTATGCTCTACTTTCTGCAGATCCTGTTCTGCTTTGTTCAGCAGTTTATCCAACTGGAAATGCCCTTCATCTACCAGCTTCTTCGCACGCGCAATCAACGCGGGATTTAAACCGATACGCTCCGCAATCGAGAAGGTATAAGAGCTACCCGGCTTACCCACCATCAGCTTGTACATCGGCATCAGGGTTTCTTCATCAAAGCCCATGGCCCCGTTAATAATGCCCTTTACCTTATTCGCCATCACTTTCAGGTTCAGATAGTGCGTGGTTACCACACCAAAGGCGTGTTTCTTAGCCAGCTCCTCCATGATAACTTCTGCAAAAGCCCCTCCCAGATTAGGATCGGAACCACTACCCAGTTCATCAATAAAGAACAGCGTTCTGCCGTTGGCACTCTCCATGAAGTATTTCATGTTCTTCAGGTGCGAACTATAGGTACTCAACTCAAACTCCAGCGATTGCGTATCCCCGATGTGAATCATCAATTGTTTGAAGATTCCTATCTGGGAAGATGGGTGAACTGGTACCAACAAACCTGATTGCAACATCAGCTGAATCAGACCAATGGTTTTCAGCGTCACGGTTTTACCACCGGCATTCGGTCCGCTGATCACCAGGATATGCGCGTCTTTATCCAGGTTGATGCTTACCGGAATGGTAGGCTTCTTGTTCTTCCTGTTATAAAGCAGCAACAACGGGTGATAGGCCTGGATGAGGTTCAGCTGAGCATGTGGCAGCAGCATCGGATAATTCGCATCCATATCCAGCGCCAGCTTGGCTTTACCACGGATAAAATCGAAGGTACCCAGTATTTCATGGTAGCCGTTCAACAGGAAGGAAAACCCGCTCAAAGCAGCCGTCATCGCTTTTAAGATGCGGTATACTTCCCGTCCTTCCTCCCGCTCGAGCGATTGGATATCATTATTCAGTTCTATTGTTTCTTCCGGTTCCAGGAAAGATGTTTTCCGGGTATCGGATTCACCATGGATCAATCCTTTGACCATGCGTTTATTTTCCGCATAAATGGCAACAACCCGGCGTCCGTTGAGGAATGCTTCTTCCTGGTCGGCCAGGTAGTTGAGCTTCTGCAGCTTTTGCAGGATGCGGTCAAATACACGACGCAGCTCCGTACGTTTACGGAACAGGGAAATACGGATGCGGGCCAGTTCCGGAGACGCATTGTCCCTCACTTGTCCCAGTTCATCCAACACGTCATCGATGGTGGCGGTGATCTTTTTTTCGTAATGGGTGTCTTTGATCACTTCGTACAAAGAACCATACTGGGTACGGCGGTCGTGATCAAAAAACCGAACGATGCTGTGCATACTTTCTGCGAGCTTACGCAGCAGCATGGCCTGTTCCCCGGTCAGTACCGCGCCTTCAATAGATAACAGGCGCAGTTCTTTTTTCAGGTTCAGAATAAAATCGTTCGGAAAGTTCTCCTGTAACAGGGTGAGTTGTTTATATTCATGTGCCTGTTGCAGGGCAGTTTTAACATAATCTATATGCGTGTGCAGGCGGAGCTCTGCGGCCATTTCCTTGCCCAGCTCTGTTTTGCAATGCTCTTGCAGCAATGCCTGCACCTTATCGAATTCCAACTGCATCAACGCAGATTCAGGAAAATATTTCAAGTGATAATATATTTAAAGTAAGAAGGCACCAACAATCTCAGGTATTGTTCGTGTCTGCGTAAAAGGTTTACGTTCATGCGCGTAAAAGCGCGGCCAACATAGTGGCGGAGAAAGTTTATCCGGGAAAATTCTTAATTCTTGTTCATCAAATTGTCATTATGCTATATCAAACGTTATCCGGCAATTCCGGTTTTTATACCTGTTCCTGCTGCTGCTGACGTATGCTTTTGAGTGGCTTTCAGGGCGCTCCTGGGTTCCTGGAAACTGCAAAAGAATGTTAAAGTTACTTAACTTGTCGTTCTCCTGCATCATATATTACGTAAATTATAAGAAACAAGGGGAACGTAAAGATGGAAGAAATGGCTGCAATCCCTGTACAGTGGTGCATCCAGGACACATAAAAAAAATCACCATCTTGAAAATTTTATTTTTATGAGAAAATATTCAATATTCATTTGTCTGGTTGCCATGGCCCTTTTTGCCTGTGCCCAATCAAAAAAAGATAAGGTAGCCGGAGATATGGCCATAGGCAAAGACCAGAAAACGGCCACTGCTACCTTTGGAGGCGGTTGCTTCTGGTGTACGGAAGCGCAATTTCAGGAACTGGAGGGCGTGTTGAAAGTGGAATCCGGCTATGCCGGCGGCACAGTAGCCAATCCAACTTACGAACAGGTATGCACCGGCACTACCGGCCACGCCGAAGTAATCCGCGTTACCTACGACCCGGCTAAAATCGATTACGAGCAATTGCTCCAGGCGTTCTGGCTCAGTCACGATCCCACGCAGCTCAACAGGCAGGGGAACGATGTAGGTACCCAGTACCGCAGCGTAATTTTCTATAATAGTGAGGACCAGAAAGCAAAAGCGGAGCTTTACAAGCAAAAATTACAGGAATCTGGCGCCTACGATAAGCCTATCGTTACCGAGATTGCACCGCTCACTACCTTCTATGAGGCAGAAGATTACCACCAGAACTACTATAATCAGAATGGCTCACAACCGTATTGTACCCGTGTGATCCAGCCCAAACTGGAAAAATTCAGAAAAGCCTTTGCCGGTCACCTGAAGAAAAAACCATAAAAAGAGGGGTATTTGCTTGTCCAACCAAAGGATAAAAGGGCGAAAAAGCGCCCCTCCTCTGCATTTTATCGCCAAAACCTAAAAAACTTTTATTAACTTATGCAGCAGTTATAAAAAGTTCCACCATTAATGAGCACTGAACAAGCATGTCCCTGGTGTGGCAGCGCGGATATTATCCGTACTATACCAGAAAAAGACCCATTTCACGTAATGGTTGTCTGCCAACACTGTCAAAAGGTAATTACTGACCAGGCCCCAACGGCAAAACTGAAAAATGCAGCCTCCAAACGTACTATCGAAGAAAAAACGGTACAACTGAGCATGCATGCTGGTAAATTAATCGCTATAAAGTACTACCTGACAGAAATGAATAAGCTGCCCGGCAACAATGTCGGTCTCCGGGAGGCGAAAGACGCCGTGGAAGACCTGCTCTACGCCCGTGGCCTGACCAACGCCGTAAAACAACCCAGCAGAAACGGCTGTGTCATCGTCCTCATCATTCTGGTGCTGGTCGTGGCCAGCATCGTCTACTTCTATACCCACAGATAAATTTTTCCGTTCCCCCCTATTATCGTACTTTTGTACTGTAATAAAGTCGATTACAGAATGAACAACGGAAGATTTCCCATATCACTGCATATTCTCACGCTGATGGCCAGCGCGGAAGGGGAACTGTTGGCTTCCGACTTTATTGCCGGCAGCATTAACATTAATCCCGTACTGGTGCGCAAAGAGATCAGTAATCTCCGCAACCACGGACTGATAGAAAGCAAGGAAGGAAAAAACGGAGGCGCCACCCTGGCCAGATCAGCAGATAAGATCCGGCTCTCGGAAGTGTACCACGCCGTTCAACAGTCCTCCCTGCTGGGAAACAGTAAAAACAAGCCAAATCCCGATTGTAAGGTAGGTAAACAGATCAATCAGCATCTGGATCACCTTTACCAGGATATCGAGGGCGCCCTGCTGCATAAACTCGAAAAAATGAGCCTGGCCGATTTCTTACGCCAGTTCCAATAACTTTTCATCATCAAAGGCATCGCTGCCGTCAGGAGGAATAGCATGCAACTCAACGATCTCAGAAATATTACAGACGAATTCAAACACAGCGCAAAAATGCCTGTGATGTTCATCGGACACGGGAGTCCCATGAATGGTATTATGGACAACGCTTTTACCCGCACCCTGGGTAAAATGGGGCAGCAACTGCCACAACCGCCCAGCGCCATCCTGGTCATCTCTGCCCACTGGCTCACCAAAGGCACCCATGTGCTGGTAGCCCCGCAACCGGAAACCATTCACGACTTCGGAGGATTCCCCGAAGCCTTGTATGC